>Ga0306910_1000026_pt1 | contig 125226 bp, 126 predicted proteins | sample AntRauMFilla2698_FD_190438 | JGI IMG/M metagenome (GOLD analysis project Ga0306910, IMG submission 190438) | Saline lake microbial communities from Rauer Islands, Antarctica - Metagenome Filla 2 #698 (v2) (version 2) | ecosystem: Environmental > Aquatic > Non-marine Saline and Alkaline >... | reverse complement strand
GCTCCAACCCAAGAATTTCACCCCGCATAGACAACCCCGCATAAGACACGTCGTTAACGACGTCTTTAGCGACGTGTCTTAGATCATCGCGCCACGCTCAGGCAGGCGGTGCCAATCGAGCGGTTACTTTCTTCCTTCAGAAGCGCGGCTCGGTCTTCGGGATCTGGCCGGGGCCAATCAGCTTGCCACACTGACAAGGCGTCCTGATCAAGCATCTCGCGCGCCCGGCTCTGTGCCAGCAGCAGCTTGGCCGGTTGCCCTGCCATCGCAAGCCATTCCTCCATAAGGGCCGTCGCCATGACGCGATCAAAACCGGGCGCATTTGGACAGACGATCTCCAGCGTGAAGCTCGGCGGTGGGCCATTGACCGCACTTTTCAGGAGTGCGCGCGCGGACGCCTTGATTGTGCGGTGGTCGTCGAGCCCAAGCTGGATAGGACCAGTTATTCCGATACGCATGCGCTGCCGCCAGACGGGGCGGGCACGATCCTGGCCATGCGCTTGACGTGCCGCCGCAATCAACGCCAGCACGTTGCTAAGGTCCTTCTTTCGCTCTTGTACGGACAGTTTTTCCCAAGGCACCAGCAAAGTGTGTCGACGCCTTGCGTCATCGCGAATTCCGTCTTCAGCCTGCGTCCAGCCTGCACAAAAACGCTCGGCGCACCAACGGCTGTGCTCTGCCTTTTGCAGCCGGCGGGTTAGGTCTGCGTCAGTTTCAATTCGGGCGGCAGCGTCGTTCTGGATGCGCAGTTGGTCGTGCGGGTCTTGCGGTGGCGGTACCAGACCGGCGTACCTGAGCATGTCGAGCGCGCCGATGCCTGCGCGCCTGTTTGAGCGTTGGCGGTCTGCCGAAATATGTTCGAAGGGCAGATCTTCCGCGGGGCGCTGGTCGCGGATGATCGTGCGCCAGGCATCATGCATCCTTTTGCCCAGATCATGCTCCAAAGTGTCCAGGGCGACGTCACGTCTATGTACACTGGTCCCACCAAAGACAAATATTCCCTCGGACAGGTTCGTGACAGGTTCGGGACCGATGGTTCCCGACATCCGCATACGCACGAAGATCGGAGCGAGCAGCAGGCGCTTTTCTTCTTGCATCCGGCGTATCCGCATGGCGATGCGCGCGCTGCACCCATCGTCCGCTGCCGCTACGATAATGGCCGTAAAGGGTACGTCGGACGCGGCATCCAGCATCGGCGCCAGCTCGTCGTCATGCATGTCTGGGCCCAGATGCAAAGCATCGAGCGGGAGAGGTCCGTGAAAATCCACAGCCTGCTGTAGTCCTAGATAGTCCTGACGGATCATCCAACTGACCTCGGCGGCCTCTTTGTCGATAGCCGAGATGCGGGTGCGTTCGAGGTTGGGATGGTGCAGCCTTTGGGCAGCCTCTTCGGCGACGGCAAAGCCGGTGCTGCCCATGCCGATTATGGCCAGATGCACACGGTCCTGCTGTTTTGTCATCGCGAGGTCGGAAAAATCGACATCGCAAAACAGCGATCGCGCGGTCAGGCCACTTTTGCTGATCCATTTGCAACTGGCTGTCATGGGTGACCACAGATGCACGGCGCGCGCCAGTGCATCGTCGTCGAGTCGCAAGGTAATGATCGACGGATCAATCCCCGCAACCGCTAGTTTCGCCGCTCGCTCGGCGTTGATATGGGCATCCGGATCTCCCAGTATAATGCGCGTCGGCGCTCTGCCCAGATCGGCGATATAGCTTTGTGGTTCCGACAGATCCGAAGGGACAGCGCGGGTTCCAACGTATCTAAGATTCGGACCAAGCACCCCCAGGCGGTCAGGTGTATCGAGCACCGTCGTCTGGCCGCCCCCCTTCCCGGAATGCAGGTGCAGCCGTGCCGTCTCCTCCGCGAAAGAAAGAGAAAACGCATCGGCTCCGATCAATACGATATGTCCGCGGCGGCGCCTGATGTATCGCCGGATCAACGCTTTGGCAGCGATTGCCAACAGCAAGGCAAACACTGCCGAAATTGTCGTCAGCATCCCCAAAAACCGTGCAGCAATCAGATAGCCTGTTTCGACTGTCAGATAGATTGCATCGCCCCCGAAGGCGAGAAGCGATCTGTAAAGCGCATCCTGGACCGCGCGCACAGTGACCGGGCAGCTGCCGGTGGGACAATCGTGATTGAACCAGCCGAGGAAGCCGAAAAGGACCGTTGTCAGGGCAAGCACGCCCACTATCGTAACGGGGAAAAGGCGGCTCTTGTCGTTCACAATTTCAGACTTTCGAAGTCCAGGCACGGATGACGTTGCATTAGTACTGCGTGGGCTCGGCCATAGCATCGCCACCTGCAAGCAGGCGCGCGCGGAACTCAGCTACATTAAGCGGTTTGATCACCTCGTAGGGCCGTTCGCAATCGGGACTGTCGGCCGCAAGTCGCTTCACAGTGTTGAAAAATACCCTCAGGATTGCGCCCTCCCGACGCTGAATCCGCGATCGCGATAATTCAGACGTTCGGCTTGCCTTGAGTTGTGACACTAGCCGGTAGGGCGGCGAAAGCGTCGTCGCGATCAACGTCGTTGGGATATCATAGAGATAGGGACCGATCGACGCGAAGGTCTTGTCGCGGGTACGCTTGTCCTTTTCTGACGCGGGTAGAACAATTTTCTCGTGCCGGAGCCCAAGCGCAGCAATCTGTGGTTCTTTGAGCATGTCCAGCAAGTCGTGGCGCAGGACTTCGACCCCCTCCAGATCATCGGGCACGAGGATGACCAGGTGCGAGAACCGATATCCCTCGCCGGCTCTCGGGTTAATACTGTCATCGCTCCGCTTTGGCGCAATCTCCAGAGCAAAGCGGCCCTTGAAAATGTCCAGCAGCATATTGCGGAAATACCCCGTCGCCAGACCGGTGGAAGACGCCAACTCGATCAAGGGCATGGAGTAATGTTTCGTCAACGGGTTTAGCTCTGGGTTCTGTAGCGGATCTTCGGCCGGGTCGTCATCGCCGAGACCGTCGCTGAAAAAGAATGTTTGCGGCGACAACGCGGAGCGGATTACTTCGCGCAAAGAGGCGCGCAAGACCTCGCGTAGTGTCTCCGTTTGAAAATCCTGCGTCAGGCAATGGTAGCACTGGCTGAGATAAAATACCGACAGTCCCGGAATATCGACAATGATCGTCGGACGCCCCAACGCATGCATCAGCCCGACCTCGTAGATCACATTCGGGCTGGCCCGTTCACGCAGCACATCCCCGTCTTTGGTCTCGTGCGCGGGACCGCTGCAATCGAAGATGCCCAGATCACATTCATCTATGCGTGCGAAGACCTCGCTGCTGATGTCGCCCGCACCGCCCGACGGGGGCCCGAAGACGCGCAGACGCAACTTGCCTTTCAACTCTTCGTTCAATTCGTCGACCAATTCCTGCACCACACTGCGCAGGTTGGGCATATGGTCGAACATCCTGCCGCCCGCTGAATCCACTAAGGTGTCACGGGCTGGATCTGTCGGTGCAATCATTGGGCCGCCCACGAAGATATCGAACAACTGGAAGTCGGACATAGAAAGGCCTACTATTTTCGCGTGCAACATGTCATTTGTTAATGAAGAGTTAATGCCTGCCAGTTGGCAAGCCTTACGGTGCAAAATGAGGTTAAAATGACCCGTGTTTCCAGTTTTGGACCCGTAGAAGCTTTAGAACTGCAAGGCTATGGCCTTAGCGAGGACGATTTTTCGTGGAAAATTTCATCGGGGTCCGATCCGCGCTTTTGGGTTCGGATAGAGAAAGATCATGCGGACGGCTGCGTCATTATTTCAGACTGTACCCTGTCACAACAGGGTATGCAGAAAGTCGCACAAGCCTGCAGTCACGTCCTGAAGCTCGTGGCGAGGCGCCACGCTCGCACGATTGTGCTGCGCGATGTTGCCATCGGGCAGGAGGAGAATGTGGCACTGGATTGCTGGAAGGAATTCTGCGTGCAACTTGCAATGGCTTCCGGCTGTTTTGTGAAAGAAGTCCGTACATTAACGCACCGTGGCAAGCGCGACATTGTTTGCGAGTTTGATTGAACCTTTTTTATCGCTGACGCCGGTTAAGACGATGTTAACCATTTCACGCTTTAACCGTGGTCGACAACGGATGGAGCTGGTGCATGACGGCGGTGTTGATGACAAAAACATTATCTGCGACAGACATACCTTGGGAGCATAACTCCGTCTGGGTGCAGGATCATGGGATGGTGCGGACTGAGGGGTTAGCAGCCGCGAACGGCACTATTGCGCTGCGTTATCAGGACGGTGCACGGACCGAAATGCCGCTGGCGGCTTTCAGGCGGCAATATGGTGAAACAATACGAAGTAATGTGTTCAAGCCGCTGCGAAATCCAATCAGAGCGTGGACAGCATCCGAGGACTGCTCGATTGAGCTTGACGGCTTAGAGATTGCGCTGGCCGAAGGAGACGTAGTCTTGCGTAATCGGACCGGACAGATTGAAACCATCTGCGTGACACGGTTTCTAGCGCGGTTCAGGGCAATTCCCTTATCAGACTTGCCCGAGGATTTATGAATTTAGGCATGGTTCGGTTGGCAGATAAAACTGTGCCATAACGCTTGTGCTGTCGTTGTTGTTAGCCATATTTTGGTGGTTTTAGATTAATTCGAACTGGCCGCTTTCAGGATAGCTGAGCTGGGTTCGCGGGGATCAAACGTGCTCACTCTTTCCTAAGAGTGTTGCGTCCATCGCATCGGGCGGGCAACGACGCCGCCCGCCTTGCAACGGCATGGCTTGTCGGCTCCAGGGGTGACAGCTGACGCAACAAAACGACGAGGAACGGTGCGCCCCCTAGGCGGCCGGGATCAGCCTCCTACATTTTTCCTCGAGGTAAAGTTCGCGATGGTGCGGATCTGACCGAACTGTCAGGATTGCTCCTGCTCACGGCGGCCTTGACGACATCGATGATGATCGAACCGCGCGGATTGCATGTCGTCCGTCCGCGCATGGGAGATTTCTATGAATGTTCATTATCTCAATAAAGAAGCACGTGAAGACATACTGGGAGATGCCGTCGAAGATGTGCGAAAGTTCTTCGCGCGCGAGTGCACTACGATCTGGGAAGTCTGCGACTGTATCGACGATCCTGTGGCGCGGGATGCCGTCGAAGATATGGTCGGGCTGATCGATCATTTAGATCCAGCGCCGGAGACGATCGTCGTGATGCTAAGCACGATGGTCAGTTGCGTGATGTCGGTGCCGTTTGCGTTCGTCGATCTTCTCGATGAAGAAAAAAGACTCAACGGTGCCATGAGCAACGCCCTCAAATTCTACGGGCTTCGTCCTACGGAAATGAGTGCTCGGATCATCCGTGCGTTGGATCAGGTGCATGCAGTTTCCGCTCGATCCGATCGAATGGATTATCGACCTTGCTGAATAAGCTGTAAGGCAGATTGTCGGGCAAAATCGGGGTTCAAGAAGCAGAAAGCTGAGATAATCAGCGTATACTGAATTTTCTGCTTGATTTTGGTGCCCAGAAGAGGACTCGAACCTCCACACCGTTGCCAGTACTAGCACCTGAAGCTAGCGCGTCTACCATTCCGCCATCTGGGCACTCAACGTGAGGGACCAAGTAAGGCGCGCGCTTCGGGGAGTCAATCGCAATTCCTGATGCCGTATGAAGTTCTTTCCTTTGGGCTTTTGGGGCGGATATTTGCGCCTTGTTTGAAGGGCGTCACGAGGGTACACCCGTGGCGGATAATCGTAAGGGTATTCATGATGTCTAAGCTGGTAACGATCTATGGCGGTTCAGGCTTCGTCGGGCGGTACATTGCGCGGCGGATGGCCAAGGCTGGCTGGCGCGTGCGCGTGGCAGTGCGGCGCCCCAACGAGGCGATATTCGTCAAGACATATGGTGTCGTCGGGCAGGTCGAGCCGGTTTTGTGCAACATCCGCGATGATGCGTCCGTTGCGTCGGTGATGCAGGGTGCTGATGCAGTGGTGAATTGCGTAGGTGTTCTGGCGGAGAGCGGCAAGAACACGTTTGATGCGGTTCAGGCGCAAGGTCCTGCGCGGATCGCGCGGCTGGCTGCTGAGGCGGGCATCACGCGGATGGTTCATGTCTCCGCGATCGGGGCGGATATGGAGAGCGAGAGCGATTACGCCCGCACCAAAGCCGAAGGCGAAGCGGGCGTCCTCAAGCATATGCCCGAAGCGATGATCTTGCGGCCCTCCATCGTGTTTGGCCCCGAGGACCAGTTTTTCAATCGTTTCGCCGGGATGGCGCGGATGGGGCCGGTTTTGCCAGTGGTAGGGGCGGATACGCAGTTTCAGCCCGTCTATGTAGATGATGTGGCGCAGGCGGCCGTGCTGGGCTTGCTTGGCAATGCCTCGGGCGTCTATGAGCTGGGCGGGCCCGTCACGATGAACTTTCGTGAGTTGATGAGTCTTATGCTGGAGGTGATCCGGCGGCGCAGGCTTGTGCTAAACATTCCGTTCTTCGCCGCCAACATGATGGCGTTTGGTTTTGATATGCTGGAGAAGATCACGCTGGGGCTGGTGAGCAACGGGATGATCACCCGCGATCAGGTGAGAAATCTGCGGCGCGATAATGTCGTGTCGGACGGCGCGCAGGGTTTCGAGGCGCTCGGGATCGAGCCTACGGCGATGGTATCGGTGCTGCCTGAGTATCTGTGGCGATTCCGCCCTTCGGGTCAGTACGACGCGATCAAGGAATCTGCCAAAAATCTGCGCTCGAACTGATGGAAAATACGACCATCATCGCTGCGCTCTTGGGGCTGCTGGAAGGGCTGACAGAGTTTATCCCCGTGTCGTCCACTGGACATATCCTGCTGGCGGGGCATTTTCTGGGGTTCAACTCCGCAGGCAAGACCTTTGAAGTGGTGATCCAGCTGGGTGCGGTGCTGGCGATCCTGACGCTGTATTCCGCGCGGCTGATTTCCGTATTCGCCGCTGCCCCGCATGATCCTGTAGCGCGGCGGTTTGTCTGGTCGGTTTTGCTGGCTTTTCTGCCTGCGGCTTTCATCGGGGTTTTGGCGCATGGATTCATTAAAACGGTGCTGTTCGAGACGCCGATGCTGATTGCCGTGATGTTGATCCTCGGGGGGATCGTGTTGGTGTTTGTGGACCGGTTTGCGCCGGAACCGACCCATGAGGACGCCATGAAGCTGCCGATCCCGATGGCGATCAAGATCGGGTTTATCCAGTGTCTGGCCATGGTGCCAGGCGTGTCGCGCTCGGGGGCCACTATCGTAGGTGCGTTAATGCTGGGAGCAAGCAAGCGGGCGGCAGCAGAGTTTTCCTTCTTTCTGTCGATGCCGACGATGGCCGGTGCTTTTGCCTATGACATGTACAAGAATCGCGATGTCTTGGACATAACAGCGCTCAATGAGATCGCCGTTGGTTTCATCATGGCATTCATTACGGCCGTGTTGGTGGTCAAGTGGGTGCTGGGCTATGTGAGCAAGCACGGCTATGCGCTTTTTGGGTGGTGGCGGATCATTGTGGGATCGGTGGCATTATTGTTTCTTGTCAACGGCTTTTGACGCGTTAGGACCGAACCGGTACTAATAATGCCATCATCAAGGCTAAATTCCGCACCGCAGCATAAAAAAATACACATATAGGTCAGTACTGCTGCCTTTTATTTACACTGAGCTTCGTTTATTGCAAGGCTCCAGGCGAAAATCAAGGATCGTGCACCATGGCCAAGCAACCTATGTTGAAATTTACCAATGTCGCGCGGGACATGCCCGAGAAGCGTGCACCGAACCTACGCAAGACGGATTTCAACGAGATTTACGCCGAGTACGCCGAGGCGAAGGCAAAAGAGCAGTCGAGCCGGTGCAGCCAATGCGGCGTGCCGTATTGCCAGACACATTGCCCGCTGCATAATAATATCCCCGACTGGCTGCGCCTGACCGCCGAAGGTCGGCTGGAAGAGGCCTACGAAATTTCGCAGGCAACCAACACTTTCCCCGAGATCTGTGGCCGGATTTGTCCGCAGGACCGCCTTTGCGAGGGCAACTGCGTCATTGAATCTTCAGGTCACGGTACGGTGACCATCGGATCGGTCGAAAAATACATCACCGATACGGCTTGGGAGCAGGGTTGGGTAAAGCCGATCGTGCCAAACCACGAGCGGACCGAAAGCGTGGGCATCATCGGCGCAGGGCCCGGCGGTCTGGCAGCGGCTGATTTTCTACGTCGGGCGGGCGTGCAGGTCACGGTCTATGATCGATACGATCGGGCGGGCGGGCTGATGACATACGGCATCCCCGGCTTTAAGTTGGAGAAGGACGTGGTGATGCGGCGCAACCAGCAGTTGGAGCAAGGGGGCGTGACGTTCAAGCTCAATTGTACGGTGGGCGAGGACATCAGCTTTGCCGATATCCGCAAGGCCCATGATGCGGTCATTATCGCCACGGGCGTCTATAAAAGCAGGGACTTGGCCGCGCCCGGCGTAGGCGCGCAGGGCGTCGTGCGAGCGATTGATTTCCTCACTGTCAGTAACAAGAAGAGCTTTGGCGACGATGTGCCCTCGTTTGACGATGGCAGCCTGAACGCGAACGGTAAGAAGGTGATCGTGATCGGCGGCGGCGACACGGCGATGGACTGCGTGCGCACCTCGGTCCGGCAAGGCGCTACGAGCGTGAAATGTCTGTACCGCCGCGACCGCGCCAACATGCCTGGTAGCCAGCGCGAGGTTGCAAATGCCGAAGAGGAAGGCGTGGTATTTGAATGGCTGAGCGCGCCCAAAGGCTTTGTCGGCGAGCCGGTGAGCGGCGTCATGGTGCAGAAGATGCGCCTTGGACAGCCGGATGCCACGGGCCGTCAGGCGCCGGAAATCATCGAAGGATCCGACTATATCGAGGAAGCTGATCTGGTGATTATGGCGCTGGGTTTTGAGGCGGAAGATCTGCCGACGCTGTGGGATTGCCCCGAGTTGCCGGTGAACCGCTGGGGCACGGTGAAGGCCGACTATATCACCGGACGGACGCATGCGGATAGCGTGTTTGCCGTGGGCGACATCGTGCGTGGTGCGTCGCTGGTCGTTTGGGCGATCAAGGACGGGCGCGACTGCGCCGAGGCCATCGTCGAGCAGTTCAACGGTGCGGCGGCTGTAGCGGCGGAATAGCACGATGCAATCTATGCGTCCTCCGTACACCGGGCCGTAGCAATTTTTGCCGACAGGTACCCTCTGGGATATATGCTCGTCGGTGATCAAAAGAAAATGACAACAGAAGAGACAAATCGCGCTGTTTGCGCTCACCGAAGGAGACGCCAAATGACCAAGTATGATGACGCATGGGTTGCCCGCGAAGAAGCGAAGCGGGCGTTTATGGCCGAGAAGGGTCTGTATTCTCCGGAAGAGGAGCATTCCTCCTGCGGTGTGGGGCTTGTGGTGAACATCGACGGTTCGCGCTCGCGCGAGGTGGTGGAAAACGGGATCAAGGCGCTCAAGGCGATCTGGCATCGCGGTGCCGTTGATGCGGATGGCAAGACCGGTGACGGTGCTGGCATTCACGTGCAGATTCCGGTCAATTTCTTCTACGATCAGGTCGCACGCACGGGGCACACGCCGCGCAAAAGCGAGATGCTGGCCGTGGGTCAGGTTTTTTTGCCGCGCACAAACTTTGCGGCGCAGGAGACCTGCCGGACCATTGTGGAAACCGAAGTGCTGCGCATGGGCTATTACATCTACGGGTGGCGCCATGTGCCGGTGAATGTCGCCTGTCTGGGTGAAAAGGCGAACGCAACGCGGCCCGAGATCGAGCAGATCCTGATCTCCAACGCTAAGGGCGTGGACGAGGAAACTTTCGAGCGCGAGCTCTACGTGATCCGGCGGCGCATCGAAAAGGCTGCCATCGCGGCACAGGTGCCGACGCTCTATATCGCGTCGATGTCGTGCCGCTCGATCATCTATAAGGGGATGATGCTGGCCGAGCAGGTGGCTGAATTCTATCCCGATCTGATGGATCCACGCTTTGAGAGCGCATTTGCAATCTACCACCAGCGCTATTCGACGAATACTTTCCCGCAGTGGTGGCTGGCGCAGCCGTTCCGGATGCTGGCGCACAACGGCGAGATCAACACACTTAAGGGCAACCTGAACTGGATGAAGTCCCACGAGATCCGCATGGCATCGGCAACCTTTGGCGATATGGCGGACGACATCAAGCCGATCGTCGCAGCGGGATCGTCAGATTCAGCGGCGCTGGATTCCGTGTTTGAAGTGCTGGTCCGCGCGGGACGATCCGCGCCCATGGCCAAGACGATGCTGGTGCCGGAGAGCTGGTCCAAGCAAGCGATCGAGTTACCGCAGGCGTGGCGGGATATGTACTCCTACTGCAACTCCGTGATGGAGCCATGGGATGGCCCCGCAGCGCTTGCGATGACCGATGGCCGCTGGGTCTGTGCCGGGCTCGATCGCAACGGCCTACGCCCGATGCGCTATGTCGTGACGTCCGACGGAATGCTGATTGCCGGCTCTGAGGCTGGGATGGTGCCGCTTGATGAGGCGCGTGTGGTGCGTAAGGGCGCATTGGGGCCGGGGCAGTTGCTGGCTGTGGATATGGCCGAAGGCAAGCTCTTTGGCGATACCGAGATCAAGGATAAGCTGGCTGCTGCGCGCCCGTTCGGCGAATGGGTCGGCAAGATAAACGAGCTGGATGACGAGTTGGCAGGCGTGACGGAAAAGCCGCTGTTTACAGGGGCTGAGTTGCGGCGCCGTCAGGTCGCTGCCGGGTATACGATTGAAGAGCTGGAGCAGATCCTTGCCCCGATGGCGGAGGACGGCAAGGAAACGCTTGCCTCGATGGGCGACGATACGCCCTCTGCGGTGCTCTCAAAGAAGTACCGTCCGCTTTCGCATTTCTTCCGTCAGAACTTTAGCCAAGTAACCAACCCGCCGATTGATTCCTTGCGTGAATTCCGGGTGATGAGCCTCAAAACGCGGTTCGGCAACCTCAAGAACGTGCTCGACGAGGACAGCAGCCAGACGGAAATTCTCGTGCTGGACAGCCCGTTTGTGGGCAATGCGCAATTCGACGAGTTGATGGGGCATTTCAACGCTGACAAGGTGGTGCTGGATTGTACGTTTGAGGCGGGGCCTGGAAATCTGAACACGGCACTGATGCGGATCAGGGCGGAGGCCGAAGACGCCGTACGCTCCGGCGCGGGGCACATCGTGCTGACGGATCAGAACAGCAGTGCAGACAAAGTGCCGATGCCGATGATCCTCGCCACGAGTGCAGTGCACAGCCATCTCACGCGGCAAGGGCTGCGTACGTTTACCTCGCTCAACGTGCGCTCGGCGGAGTGTATCGACCCGCATTATTTTGCGGTGCTGATCGGCTGTGGTGCGACGGTGGTGAACGCCTATCTCGCGGAGGACAGCCTTGCGGACCGGATTGGGCGCGGCTTGCTCGACGGCGATCTGACAGCGGCGATTGCGCGCTACCGTGAGGCGATCGATCAGGGTCTGTTGAAAATCATGGCGAAGATGGGGATTTCGGTCGTGTCGTCGTATCGGGGTGGTCTGAACTTCGAGGCGGTGGGACTGTCGCGCGCGATGTGTGCGGAGTATTTCCCTGGTATGACGAGCCGGATTTCCGGCATTGGCGTGAGTGGCATCCAGCGCAAGGCTGAAGAGGTGCACGCGCAGGGCTGGGCCGGCAACGATACGATCATGCCGATCGGCGGCTTTTATAAATCCCGCAAATCGGGCGAGACCCACGCATGGGAAGCGACCTCGATGCACATGCTTCAGGCGGCGTGCAACCGCGCGTCCTACGAAATGTGGAAGCAGTACTCGGCCAAGATGCAGAGCAATCCACCGATCCATCTGCGCGACTTGCTGGAGCTGAAAACGCTCGGCGATGCGATCCCGATCGAGGAGGTGGAAAGCATCACGGCAATCCGGAAGCGTTTTGTGACGCCGGGGATGAGCCTTGGGGCGCTGAGCCCGGAGGCGCATAAGACTCTGAACGTGGCGATGAACCGAATCGGGGCGAAGTCGGACAGTGGCGAAGGTGGCGAAGATCCTGCGCATTTCCTGCCCGAGCCGAACGGCGACAATCCGAGTGCCAAGATCAAGCAGGTCGCATCGGGACGCTTTGGCGTGACGGCGGAATATCTCAACCAATGCGAAGAGCTGGAGATCAAGGTCGCTCAGGGCGCAAAGCCGGGCGAGGGCGGCCAACTGCCCGGTATGAAGGTGACCGAGCTGATTGCGCGTCTTCGTCATTCGACACCCGGCGTGACGCTGATTTCACCGCCGCCACACCACGACATCTATTCCATCGAGGATCTGGCGCAGCTTATCTACGATCTCAAGCAGATCAACCCGCGCTGCAAGGTGACGGTAAAGCTGGTGGCAAGCTCAGGCGTGGGAACGATTGCTGCCGGTGTCGCCAAAGCGAAAGCCGACATCATCCTGATCTCGGGCCACAACGGTGGCACTGGCGCATCGCCTGCGACCTCGATCAAATACGCAGGGTTGCCGTGGGAAATGGGCCTTACAGAGGCGCATCAGGTGCTCTCGATGAACAACCTGCGCGGACGCGTTACATTGCGCACTGACGGTGGCCTGCGTACGGGCCGCGATATCGTGATCGCCGCGATGCTGGGGGCCGAGGAATACGGCATTGGCACGGCGGCGCTGATCGCGATGGGCTGTATCATGGTGCGCCAGTGCCAGAGCAACACCTGCCCCGTGGGTGTTTGTACGCAGGATGAAGATCTGCGCGCGAAGTTCACCGGCAACGCGGATAAGGTGGTCAACCTGATCACTTTCTATGCGACCGAGGTGCGCGAGATACTGGCGAGCATCGGTGCACGCAGCCTTGACGAAGTGATCGGGCGGGCGGATCTGCTCGCGCAGGTGAGCCGCGGATCGGCGCATCTGGACGATCTGGATCTCAACCCACTGCTGATTTCCGTAGATGCGGAGATGCACACCAAATATGACCGCTCCAAGCCGCGCAATGCGGTGCCGGACACGCTCGACGCGCAGATCGTGGCCGATGCCGTGCGCTTCCTCGAGGACGGCGAGAAGATGCAGCTGAGCTATGCGGTGCAAAACACGCACCGCTCCGTGGGGACGCGCACCTCGAGCCATATCGTCAAGCGGTTCGGGATGCGCAACGAACTGCAACCCAACCATCTGACGGTGAACCTCACTGGATCGGCAGGCCAATCGCTGGGGGCATTCGCAGCGCCCGGTCTGAAACTGGTCGTGGCGGGGGACGCCAACGATTACGTGGGTAAGGGCCTTTCCGGTGGTACCATCGTAGTGCGGCCACAAATGAGCAGCACGATTGTGGCGTCACAGAACACAATCATCGGCAATACGGTGCTGTATGGTGCTACGGATGGCTACCTGTTTGCGGCTGGCCGCGCAGGTGAGCGGTTTGCCGTGCGCAACTCCGGCGCGCAGGTCGTGATCGAAGGCTGCGGCTCCAACGGGTGTGAATACATGACCGGCGGTGTGGCTGTCATCCTTGGCGAGATCGGTGCCAATTTCGGCGCGGGCATGACCGGCGGGATGGCCTATCTCTATGATCCCGACGGCAAGGCAAGCGACATGATGAACCATGAAACACTGGTGTATTGTGCGGTGAGCCATGACCATTGGGAGGGTCAACTCAAAGGCCTGATTGAGCGCCATGCGCTGGAGACCGAAAGCCGCAAGGCGCTTGATATTCTCCAGCACTGGGAGCTGGAGAAGGCCAATTTCATCCAGATTTGCCCCAAGGAAATGCTGAACCGGATCCCCGTACCGTTGGGCACTGAGCCTCAGGCGGTTCCGGCGGAGTAACACCGCAAGCGATTGTGTCAGCGAGGGAAACAATCTTTTTCGCTGACACAAAATGACCCTTATTCGAAATGCGATGAGGCACATTTAAGTCTAATTTTACACGCATCCTGTGCTGAGTGACAGTTTAGGGTGCGCGTTATGCCGACGACATACAAAGACCAGTTTATCCGGATTGACCCGGGCAACCGTCCTCCAACGGGTACGCCGCTCACGGTGGAACGAGGAACGTTCGTCGATTTTAATGACAACGGTCAGCTGAATTCCGGGCCCAGCGATACGTTCAACGGGATCGCGATCACGGCCGTTTGGCGCAACGATAGCATCACGATCAACGTCCCGGGCGTGGGCAATATCCGCTATACGGGGACGACCTTCTATTTGGCCAGCGGTGCGCCGGTGTTTACGCCCAACGACGGCCAGGTCCTGCAAAACGGTACATTCCGGGGCAGCACTTTCGTCAACACAAGCACCAACATGCCGGTGGGCACCTTCGGGCCTACATGTTTTACCCGCGGGGCGCTGATCGATGTTCCGGGTGGCTCCTGTGCTGTCGAGGACATCGCCGTGGGCGACCTGGTCGACACGCTGGATCATGGCGCACAGCCTGTCCGGCTCGTGCTGCGTCAGAGCGTTCGGGCGCTGGGCAGTTTTGCACCGGTAAGCTTTGCTGCGGGAAGCATCGGAAACACGCGCGCCTTCATGGTCTCGCCGGAACACCGGATGCTGATCAGTGATTGGCGTGCTCAGCTTTTTGCGGGCTGCGACGATCTGCTGGTTGCAGCCAAGCATCTGGTGAACGGGAATACTGTTAGGATCGTCGAGGGGGGCGTGGTGGAGTATCTGCATCTCGTGTTCGACACCCACGAGATCGTTTTCGCTGATGGCTGCCCGTCCGAGAGTTGCCTGCCGCAAAGTGCGCTGGGGATGCAAGACACTGCGGACCGTGAAGAACTGATGGCGCTTTTTCCCGAGCTGGCAGATCTTGCGGGCAGTACCCTGAGTGCGCGCCGGATTGCGGCCCAGCGTGAAGCGCTGTGCCTGCGGGCTGCTTGACCCATTTTTGTTGACGCTTTAGTGACTTGTGCTGCCCGACAGATCGAGCGGCTTTGCCTCAGTGCGGAGCGTACCATTGAGGGTACGGGGCGTAGCGATTTTTACCCGCGGATTGAGGATCGTTAACAACTGCATCGCGCGCCTTTATAGCTGAGACATGGCAAAACGAAGCACCACATCCAAAACCAAGGCGGCAAGCACGGGCCCATCGTGGCGCCGCCGCATCCGCCAGTTTGTCTGGCGGACAGTGGCGGTTGCGTTTCTGGTGCTGGTGGGCGCGGTGCTTCTGGGGCGTATCATGAACCCTCCTACGACTGCATATATGCTCGGGGAATCGCGCCGTTTGGGCGGTGTCGATCAGGCATGGGTGACAATGGATATGATTGCGCCGGTGATGGCGCGGTCTGTCGTGGCGGCGGAGGATGCCAATTTTTGCGAGCACTGGGGATTTGACGTGGTTGCGATCCGCCTGGCGATTGCCGAAGGCTCCAATCGAGGCGCCTCGACGCTGAGCCAGCAGACGGTGAAGAACGTCTATCTCTGGCACGGGCGGACTTGGGTGCGCAAGGCGCTGGAGGCCGGGATTACACCGCTGATGGAAGCGCTGTGGACCAAACGGCGGATCCTCGAAGTCTATCTGAACGTCGCGGAATTCGACGAGGGGGTGTTCGGTGTGAAAGCTGCAGCACAGCATTACTTCGGCGTGGCGCCCGACGCGCTGAGCGCGCAGCAGGCGGCACAGTTGGCAGCAGTGTTGCCCTCGCCAAAATCACGCAGTGCATCGCGCCCCACGGCTTTCTTGAAAAAGCGTGCGGCGCAAATCCGCTCTGGCGCGGCGACGATAGAGGCTGACGGGCGCAGCGATTGTTTCGAGAGTTGAATAATCGTGCGGCACAAGGCATTGAGGGATGAACCCCAAGTTACGGATTAATCATGGCTCGCCTGTTCCACGTCCCTCTGTCGCCTTATTGCCGTAAGGTCCGGCTGAGCCTTGCGGAAAAGAAGATCGAGGTTGAGCTGGTCGAGGAGCGCTATTGGGAGCAGGATCCCGATTTCATGCGGCGCAATCCGGCGGGCAAGGTGCCGGTCCTGCGGCTCGACGGGATCATGATGGCGGAAAGTGCGGCGATTTGCGAATACATCGAAGAGACGCGGCCGGAACCGTCCCTGTTGCCTTCGGATCCGGTGCAAAAGCTTGAAGTGCGCAGGCTGGTGACATGGTTCGACGACAAGTTCCACCACGAGGTGACCAGCAAGCTGCTCTATGAGCGGGTCAACAAGAAGATGATGAAAGCGGGCTATCCCGACAGCAAGAACGTGAAGGCGGGCGCGCGGGCCATCAAGTTTCATCTCGGCTACATGACGTGGCTGCTGGACCAGCGGCGCTGGCTGGCTGGGGATGTGATGACATTGGCTGATTTTGCGGCGGCGGCGCATCTGTCCTCGCTCGATTACATCTCTGACGTGGATTGGAACAGCTGTCCTGAGGTGAAGGACTGGTACGCGAAGATCAAATCGCGGCCCGCGTTCCGGTCGATCCTCGCGGATCAGGTGCCGGGGTTTACGCCGCCGAAACATTACAACAATCTGGATTTCTGAACCGCGCAGGCTGTGCCTGCGAGGGCTGCCGGATCGAGTTTTGGGGAAAAACTAGGAATGAATCTGAAGCAGCGATTGGTGCATGAGGCTTTAGATGCTGGATTTGTGGCGTGCCGGGTGTGCAGGCCGGATGCCGTGCCAGAGGTGCCCGAGCGGTTGGGCGCTTTTCTGGCCGCGGACTATCACGGGCAGATGGGATGGATGGAGGAGCGCGTAGCCTGGCGGGGCGATCCTGCGGCTTTGTGGCCGCAAGCACGCTCGGTCATCATGCTGGCGGAAAGCTATGCGCCGGAGCACGACCCTCTGGCGGTGCTGGAGCGGCCTGATTTAGGTGCGGTCTCGGTTTATGCGCAGGGGCGCGACTATCATGATGTGGTCAAGAAGCGGCTCAAGCGGCTGGCGCGCTGGCTGATTGCTGAAGTGCCCTGCGAGGTGAAGGTGTTTGTGGACACAGCTCCGGTGCCCGAGAAGGCGCTGGGGCAGGCGGCGGGCCTTGGATGGCAGGGAAAGCATACCAATCTTCTGAGCCGTGACTGGGGCAATTGGGCCTTTTTAGGGTCCGTGTTCACGACATTGGAGCTGGAGCCGGATGCGCCGGAGAGCGACCATTGCGGGAGCTGCACGGCCTGTCAGGACGTCTGTCCCACGCAGGCGTTCCCGGAGCCTTACCACCTCGATGCGCGGCGCTGCATTTCGTATCTGACGATCGAGCATAAAGGGCCTGTGGCTGAGGAGCTTCGCGGCAAGCTGGGCAACAGGATTTACGGCTGTGATGACTGTCTGGCGGTATGTCCGTGGAACAAATTTGCCGTGGCGGCGAGCGATATGCGCTATCATGGAAGCGCGGGGGGCACTTTGGCGGAGCTGGTGGCTTTGGATGATACGGCGTTTCGGGCACGGTTTTCAGGTTCCCCGATCAAGCGGATCGGTCGCGATCGTTTTGTGCGCAATGTGCTTTATGCAATTGGTAATTCGGGCGATGCGGCGCTGCGCGGAATGGCGCAGGTGCTGTGTGAAGATCCCGATGCGGCTGTGGCCGATGCAGCGCGCTGGGCGGTGGCGCGTTTGGCCACTGCCTGACGCTATTGGGGCTGGAAATGGCCGCTCGTTGCGATAGGAAAAATCCAACAGTTTGAGGGAGAAACCTATGGCGCTGCTTTTGGGCGTGGATACGGGCGGCACCTATACGGATGCCGTGATCATCCGGGACGAAGTTGAGGTGATCGCGAGCGCGAAGGCGCTGACGACGCGGCACGATCTGGCCATAGGTGTGGGCGGCGCGGTGCGTGCGGTTCTGGAGCAATCGGTTGTGGCGGCAGGGGATATCGCGCTTGCCTCGCTGTCTACGACTCTGGCCACCAATGCACTTGTGGAGGGTCAGGGCGGCCGCGTGGCGCTAATCTATATCGGCTTCAAGGAGCGGGATCTGGAGACGCACGGCTTGCTTGAGGCACTGAAGGGCGATCCGCATCTGGTGTTGGCCGGAGGGCACAATCATGCGGGTGGCGAGGCCGTGTCGCTGGATGAGGAGGGATTGCGCGCGTTTCTGGCTGAGCACGGTGCGGGCGTTGGCAGTTTTGCGGTCGCTTCTCAATTCGCCACGCGCAATCCGGCGCATGAGCTGCGGGCGATGGCGCTGGTGGCGGAGCTGACGGGGCGGCCCGTCTCGGCGTCGCACCAGCTGTCGGCCAAGCTCAACGGGCCCAAGCGGGCGATGACGGCTGTGCTCAACGCGCGGCTCATCGGGATGATTGACCGGCTGATCGGGCGGGCGGAGGATATTCTGCGCGAGCTGGGCGTGGGGGCGCCGCTGATGGTTGTGCGCGGTGATGGCGCGCTGATCTCCTCGGTGCAGGCGCGCGAGCGGCCCATCGAGACGATCCTGAGCGGACCTGCGGCCTCTATCGTGGGGGCGCGCTGGATGACGGGAGCCGATCTGGCACTGGTCAGCGACATTGGCGGCACGACGACGGATGTGGCCCTGCTGCGGGACGGGCGACCCGCAATCGATCCGGCGGGCGCGCGGGTGGGGCCTTACCGCACGATGGTGGAAGCGGTGGCGATGCGCACCACAGGCCTCGGTGGTGACAGCGAGGTGCATTTTCTTTCCGAGGGGTTAAAGGGAGGTGTGACGCTGGGGCCGCGGCGGCTGGTCCCTGTCTCACTGATCGCGGTCGAGGCGCCGAAAGTGGTTCATGACGCGCTCGATGCACAGCTGCACGCGACATTGCCGGGAGAGTTTGACGGGCGTTTCGTGCGGGCGGTGGCTGGGCAGCGGGCGGAAGGGCTGGGCCCGCGCGAGCAGGCGCTGTTGGAGCGGATGGGCGTAGTGGTGCATCCGCTGGGTGACGTGTTGTCGTCACGGATGGATACCGGCGCGGTCAAGCGGCTGGTGGAGCGGGGGTTGGTGCAGATTGCGGGGGTCACCCCGTCTGATGCCAGCCATGTGCTCGGGTTGGCCGATGCGTGGGACGCAGGTGCGGCACGCAAAGCCTTGGCGCTCTTCGGAAGGCGTCGGACCGGATCGGGTGACCGGCTTGCGCCGGAGCCGGAGGTGATGGCGCGGATGATCGTCGCTCAGCTGGAGCACCAAACGGCGCTCGCCCTGCTGGAGGCGGCATTTGCGGAGGAAGAGGCCGGCTTTGACGGCGATCCGGCCACACTGGCGCAGCATGTGCTGATGCAGCGCGGCTTGGGCGGGCATCGCGGGCTGGTGCGGCTGGAGACGGGACTGGCGGTTCCGGTGATCGGGCTGGGAGCGTCTGCCGCGACCTATTATCCGGCGGTGGGCAAGTTGCTGGGCTGTGAGATGATGCTGCCGGAGCATGCGGGCGTGGCCAATGCGATTGGCGCTGTGGTGGGGCGCGTGACCATGCGGGAGGCGGGTACGGTGACCGCACCGAGTGAGGGGAAATACCGGGTGCATCTGCTTGAAGGGCCGGAGGATTTTGCCGACCAAGCGGAGGCGCTGGAGCGGCTGGAGGCGGTTCTACGGGCGCGGGCGATAGCGGCAGCGGAGGCTGCGGGCGCGGGCGATGTTCAGGTGAGTGTGGTGCGCGATCTGCGGGTTGCGGGGATCGAGGGGCGCGAGGTGTTTGTGGAGGGGGAGATCACGGTGGAGGCATCGGGGCGGCCGCGTGTCGCGGTGTGAGGCGCCCTCCTGCCTAAGCGGTAGCCGCGTCTGCACCTACCCAATACATCCTAGCTCTGACACTAAGCCATTAATTTCAGGGCTTGGATAAAGAAGCTTCTAGCCTTTACCGCCTCTGACAAGCGATCATCTGTCGGCACAGTGATTGAGGATCCGGTCTCTTGGCCGAAGATCACGATCTAGTAACTGCCGTTTATGCGCAAACAAACGATTAAACGCACATTTCCGAAGACGTGAAAGGGAGCGAAGTGACGTCCGCCGTACACTATCATGGACGCTCACTTGGCGCTGACTGGGATATCCAGCTGCAACGATCAACACGCAATCGTCGCGTCAGGAGCCACCCGCCGTAGACGGGTGGCCCTTTGATTTTATTCCGCGGCAGCGCGTTTGGGCAGCACCCAATCCGCGCGCGGGAAATGGCAGGTATAGCCGTTGGGGATCCGCTCGAGATAGTCCTGATGTTCGGGTTCGGCCTCCCAGAAATCCGAGACTGGCTCGATTTCAGTTACGACTTTGCCGGGCCAGATGCCGGAGGCTTCGATATCTGCGATGGTGTCAAGGGCAACAGCCTTCTGATCCTCATCCTCGAAGTAGATCGCCGAGCGGTAGCTCATGCCGCGATCATTGCCTTGGCGGTTTACCGTGGTGGGATCGTGGATCTGGAAGAACAGTTCCAGCAGCTCGCGGTAGCTCAGGATGCTGTCGTCGAATATGACCTCAATGGCTTCCGCATGGGTGCCATGATTTCGATAGGTTGCGTTGGGCACGTCGCCGCCGGAATAGCCGACGCGTGTGCTTAGCACGCCTTTACGTTTGCGGATGAGGTCCTGCATGCCCCAGAAACATCCGCCTGCCAGTACTGCGCGCTGATTGCTCATGCTGCGTCCTCCACTTGAGTGATATATTTGCCATAGCCTTCAGCCTCCATATCATCGCGGTGGATGAAACGAAGGGAGGCCGAGTTTATGCAATAGCGCAGACCGCCGCGATCGCGCGGGCCATCTGGGAATACGTGGCCGAGGTGGCTGTCGCCGTGGGTGCTGCGCACTTCGGTACGGACCATGCCGAGGGTGCCGTCGGTCAGCTCCTGCACATGGGCGGGCTCGATCGGTTTGGTGAAGCTCGGCCAGCCGCAGCCGCTCTCGTATTTGTCGGCAGAAGCGAACAGGGGCTCGCCCGAGACGATATCGACGTAGATGCCGGGCGCCTTGTTGTGCAGGAGCTTGCCTGTACCGGGCCGCTCCGTCCCGCTGTTTTGGGTGACGTAGAATTCTTCCGAGGATAGGGTCGCGATAACATCGGGGTTTTTGGTATACTCTGGCATGGGTCTCTCCTTGCGCTATGTCTCTTTATAAGATGGTGCTTTTTGGAAAAAATCAAAGGGCGAAAAAGTGAAGACCCGATGTGGATTGTTGAAACCATTGGTGATCCTGTTTCGTGGATCACACGTATTCTATGCAGGAGGACTTGATATGCGGCTTATCTTTGGACTGTTCCTGAGCGTTTGGGCGGGGGCCGCCCTCGCAGCACCGCGTGACGCAGTGTTCCCTTCCATCGATGGTGGATTAATTTCGTTGAGCGATTTCGCGGGCCAGCCTGTACTGGTGGTCAACACGGCGTCGCAATGCGGCTTCACCTATCAGTATGATGGCTTGCAGGCGTTGCACGATCAATACGCGGGCCGAGGGCTGGTGGTGCTGGCGGTGCCGTCGGATGACTTCAATCAGGAGCTGGGCACGGCTGCCGAGGTCAAGGAATTTTGCGAGATCAACTTTAATCTGACGCTGCCGATGACGGACATGATGCACGTTCGCGGGGCGCAGGCGCATGATTTTTACAAGGACGTGAAGGCCGAGACTGGATTTGTGCCGGGGTGGAACTTCAACAAGGTGCTGATAGACGGCGATGGCGCCGTGGTAGGTACATGGGGCTCGACCGCGCGGCCCGACAGTGGTGCGATCCCGCGTGAGATTGAGCGACTGCTGAAATAGGGGCCGGCGTGCGCCGCACGGCTCAGGCTTTTTTCTGGCGAGAGATTTGAACGGCTAGGATGCCTGCGGCGATGATCGCAACGCCGACCACATCGCGCGGCCCGAGCGCTTCGCCGAGCAGGACCGCCGCGATGGCGACGCCGAAGAACGGATTGAGAAAGTGGAACGTTGCCGCGCGTGTGGCGCCGATGCGGCCTACGAGCATGAACCACACCCATGTCGCCGTGAGGCCGGGCACGAGACATGTATAGATAAAGGCGAATGCCAAGGGCCAGCTGGGTGTGACCTGTGGCGTCTCGAACAGCAGCGTCGCGACCGAAAGGGCGGCGCAGCCCACCATCATTTGCAGGCCCACGACCATCATCAGATTGCCGCCCGCCGAAGCGCCGCGCACCGTGAGGGTGGCGATGGTGAGGGCCAGCACGCCGATGAAGCAAATGCCTACGCCCACGAGATCGAGCCCGTCGGTAAGGCGTGCGCCCATGATCAGGGCGACGCCGCAGATGCCGATGACGAGGCCGAGGATGCCGAGCGGTCCAAGCCGTTCGCCTATGAAGGCCCAAGCGAGCAGCGCGACCATGAGAGGCATCGTGGAGGCGATGATCGCGGCGAGAGAGGCTTCGACCGTTTGCATGGCGACGAAGAAAAGGCCGAGATATACCGCATTTTGAAGGATGCCGAAGACGATGGTGGCGCGCCACTGGGGCGCGGTCAGCCGCCATGTCTGGCCCAAGGCCAGAGCGATGCCGATGCCGATGATACCCGATACCAGATACCGCAACGAGAGTGCGAACAGAGGCGACGCGTCTGCCACGATGATGCGCGCGGAGGTGAAGGCCGAAGACCACATCAGGGCGAATGCGAGACCCAGACCGAGTGCGCGAATATCCATGATGCGGTGCCTTGTGCGGTTGGTTTGCAGGACCATCACGGAGAACGGGGGCAGTTGCAACGGCGGTGGACAAAGAAAAAGGGCCGCCCTTGCGGACGACCCCTTTTGACACGTCAGCAAGTCGCTGGACTTAGCCGTTGACGCTGTCTTTCAGAGCTTTGGCAATGGTCATTTTCACGACCTTGTCGGCGTCTTTCTTGAATTGTTCGCCGGTCGCAGGGTTGCGGACCATACGCTCGGGGCGCTCGCGGCAATAGATCTTGCCTACGCCCGGAAGGGTAACGGCACCGCCGCCTGCCACTTCTTTTGTGATCAAGGCGCAAACCGCGTCGAGTGCCGCGCCTGCGGATTTCTTGTCGGTGCTCATTTCATCGGCCAGTGCGGCAACGAGCTGAGTTTTTGTCATTGGTTTGGTTGTCATTTTTTTAATCTCCTCGGCTGCCCGAATATTGGGCCTCATTCGCGGAATGTAACGGTATCTAGACAAGTAACACAACGAATAGTGGCTCGATTTCCGCTGAAAGTGGCTGTTTTTTTCAATTTTCCGGCTTGTTCCCGCCTAAAGGAAGGCCGTTTCGTCGAATGAGCGCAGTTTTCTGCTGTGAATTCGCTCGAGTGGCATGTCGCGCAACAGCTCCATCGCCCGAATGCCGATGCGCAAATGGCGCGATACTTGGGTTTTATAGAAGTCCGAGGCCATACCGGGCAGCTTCAATTCACCGTGGAGGGGCTTGTCGGAGACGCACAGGAGCGTGCCGTAGGGAACGCGGAAGCGGTAGCCGTTGGCGGCGATGGTCGCACTTTCCATATCGAGCGCTACAGCGCGCGACTGGCTGAGGCGCTTCACCGGACCGGACTGGTCGCGCAGTTCCCAGTTGCGGTTGTCGATGGTGGCGACGGTACCGGTGCGCATGATGCGTTTGAGCTCGTAGCCCTCCAGCTTGGTCACTTCTTCCACCGCATCCTCCAGCGCGATCTGGATTTCGGCCAGTGCGGGGATGGGTACCCAGACGGGCAGATCATCATCGAGCACGTGGTCCTCGCGCAGATAAGCGTGGGCGAGGACGAAATCTCCCAGTGCCTGAGTGTTCCGCAGGCCCGCGCAATGTCCGACCATCAGCCAGGCGTGCGGGCGCAGGACGGCGATGTGATCGGTGGCGGTTTTTGCGTTGGAAGGCCCCACACCGATGTTGACCAGCGTGATGCCGGACCCATTCTCGCGCTTGAGATGATACGTGGGCATCTGGGGCAGTTTCAGGGGCGTGTCGATCGGCGCTTCGCTGTCGGTGATTTCCTGATTTCCGGTGGAGACGAATGACGTGTAGCCGCTGGCGGGATCGCGTAGCATCTGACGGGCGTAGTCCTCGAACTCGGTCACGTAGAACTGGTAGTTTGTGAAGAGAACGTGACACTGGAAATGATCGGGATCGGTGGCCGTGTAATGTGCGAGACGGGCGAGGGAGTAATCCACGCGCTGGGCGGTGAAGGGCGCGAGCGGTCCTACTCCATCGGGGGATGAATAGGTGCCGTTCACGATGTCATCGTTGGTGGTGCCGAGGTCCGGCACATCGAAGACGTCGCGCAGAGTGAAATTGGCTGCACCTTCCTGCGGGACTGTCAGGCCCGTCTCTGCGGTCATGGCGAAATGCAGGGGAATGGGCGTCTCCGAGGGGCCGATATAGACAGGCTGATCGTGGTTCTTGATGAGCAGGCCGATCTGCTGGATCAGGTAGTTGCGGAACAGATCCGGGCGCGTGATCGTCGCGGCATAGGTGCCGGGGCTGGAAACATGGCCGAAACTCAGCCGGGTATCTACCTGCGCGTAGGAGGACGTGGTGAAGCGCACCTCGGGGTAGAACGCGCGGATGCGTGTATCGGGTGCCTGCGAGGCCATTGCGGCAGCAAAATGAGTGCGCAGGAAATCGACCGACTGCATATAGAGTAGGGTCAGGCGGTCCACGGCGGCGGTGGCATCGGTGAAGGCTTCGGCCTGCGGGGCGTCGGGCGTGAGGGACTGATACTGCTTCATGGTTCTACTTACCGGAATTGGATGTGAACAGGGAGCCGATCTTGGCCATGATGGCGTCGGATGTATCGTCGTCTTTGAGATCGAGTGTCTCGACGGCGCGCATCAGCTCTAGCTCATAGGCGAGATCGGCGTCGTTCGGCTCTGGCGTGTTGGCGGCGATCCAGCGGGCGAAGGGGTCATCGGTGTCGCTGTCGTGGTACTCGGGAAAGGGTGTGATTCCCAGATCTTGGGCCGTGGCGGGGATGTCGAGGTTGAAGCGGTGTTTCAAGAATGTCTGGAAGGCCACGGGTGGAACGGGGCGATCCTGCTCGGGCAGATCCTCGATCCGGTCGACGCCTACGTTGGAAAGATAACAGGCGAGAGGAAGCCGATCGGTTTGTGGCAGATAGCCCGGCTCTGGGTAGCCCATTGCGAGAAACTGGAGCAGTACCGCGGGATCGTCGGTGATTACGCCGAGGGTATCGTGGCCGATGTGGACGAAATGCTGCTTGCCTGCATCATCAAGCCAGATGGCAAGGCGCCCACCGTCACCCGACGTCTCGCCGATCTCGGCGATGCGGGCATCCACGGAGGGATCGGGGGTCGTCCAGTTGCTGGTATAGGGCAGGGCCGTGCCGACGAAGCCGAAATGGCTGGCGGCGGGATGATTGTGCAGCTCTGGCGGGTAGATCATCAGCGTGTGATCCTCAGGCGCGCCCGCGCGGCGGACCACAAGGCCGCCCTGATCCTCCAGCCAGTCAAACGTCTGGGTCAGCTCCGGCGGCAGGGTGATGCCTTCTGGCATGAGCGCTGCAAGGTTGTTGGCGAAGGTTTTCACGAGACAATGACATCCACAAATTCGAAGCTGCGCACGTCGACGAGGCCCAGATCGGAAATCCGAAGCTCCGGGATCACCACAAGCGCCAGCAGGCTGTGCTGCATATAGGCGTTGTTGAGCGTGCATCCACAATCCCGCATGGCCTGCATCATCGCGTCGGTTTTTGCGGCGACCTCGCGGGCCGGGCTGTCCGACATGAGGCCTGCGATGGGCAGATCGATGGTGGCAAGCTCCGCGCTGTCCCTGAAAATGGTGATACCGCCGCCAAGGGTGCGCAGATGATTGGCGGCTAGCGCCATCTGCTCTGCATCGGTGCCGACGACGATCATGTGGTGGCTGTCATGCGCGACAGTAGAGGCCATCGCCATTTTTCCGGTGTAGCCGAAGCCCGACACAAGCGCATTGACCACGCCACCGGTGGCGCGGTGCCGCTCGACGAGGGCGATCTGCGCCACGTCACCGTGAGCGGTAACGCGGCCTTCGGTCACGGGCAATTCGAACTGCAGCGCCTTTGTCGGAGCCTGATTTTCGACTACGCCGATGACGTTGGCCGTCACAGCGTTGGCGCCTGCGGGCGCGGTGATGGTGAAGTCCTCCGCGCGCAGGTCACGGGCCATGTTGACGGTCTCGCGGGCTTGTCTGGGCCAAGCATAATGGGGGCACTCCACGAGACACTCGCCGTTTTGCGCCACAATCCGGCCGCGTGCGATAACGGTCTCGATGGGCAGGTCGCGCAAGTCGGAGGTGAGGATGACGTCGGCGCGGCGGCCGGGGGTAAGAGAGCCTATCTCCCGCTCGAGGCCAAAATGGGTCGCGGTATTGATCGTTGCCATTTGCAGCGCCACCAGCGGATCGCAGCCACAGGCGATGGCGTGACGTACCACGCGGTTCATGTGACCCTCGTTGACCAGCGTGCCTGAATGGCAATCGTCGGTGCACAGGATCATGTTGCGCGAATCGAGACCGCGCTCGGTGATTGCAGTGATCTGGCTCTCGACATCGTACCAGGCGGAGCCGAGACGGATCATGGCGCGCATCCCCTGCCGCATCCGTGCGATGGCATCGGCCTCGCAGGTGCCTTCGTGATCATCCGCCGGACCACCCGCCACATACGCCGCGAAGGCTGGGCCGAGATCGGGCGAGGCATAGTGGCCGCCCACGGTTTTGCCGGCCGTCTGTGTCGCCGCAATTTCGGCGAGCATCTGGGGATCGGCGTTGATCACACCGGGGAAATTCATCATTTCACCAAGGCCTACGATTCCGGGCCAGGCCATCGCCTCTGCCACATCCTGCGCGGTGATGGCGAAGCCTGTCGTCTCCATTCCGGGCGCGCTGGGCGCGCAGGACGGCATCTGGGTGAAGATATTGACCGGCTGCAAGAGAGCTTCGTCGTGCATCATGCGCACGCCCTCAAGCCCGAGCACATTGGCGATCTCATGAGGATCGGTGAACATGCTCGTGGTGCCATGCGGTATCACCGCGCGGGCGAACTCTGCGGGGGTGAGCATGCCGCTCTCGATGTGCATATGCCCGTCGCAGAGCCCTGGGATCAGATAGCGGCCCTGCGCCTCGATGATCTGCGTATTCTCGCCCCGGCAATGGGCGGCGCTGGGTCCGACAAAGGCGATGCGGCCTTGCACGATGGCGATATCGTGATCGGGCAGTGTTTCGCGGGTGTGGACGTTCACCCAGATGCCGCCAGTGATGATCATGTCGGCGGGCGCACGGCCTGCGGCGACGTTGACGAGATCGGCGGCTGTGTCGGGCCATGAGGGGAATGGAGCTTGTGTCATGTCGCATAATTTCACAGGGTCGGATAAGGTACAAGCGGGAGGCGGGCTGTGAACTATGAGACGGTAGGTCCGGCGGAATTTGGGGCGAGCCTGCGGGGTCTGGGGCTCAATCTTCTGGTGCACGATGTGGGCGCGCAGGTGGCTTTTCTGGAGCATGTGTTCTGGATGCGCGCGCACCAGCCGACGGCAGATTTCGCGATTATGGTCTACGGGGATCAGGTTTTTCAGCTGCACAGCGATGCCACCTATCACGCCAATCCGCTGCTAGGACTGCTGCCAGAGATGCCGCCACGCGGCGCTGGGATCGAGATAAGGCTCTATGATACGGACCCGGAGGAGGCTTGCGCCCGTGCCGAAGCGGCAGGCGGGACGATTTTGCAGTGGCCTGTGGACAAGCCGCACGGCCTGCGCGAGGCTTATATCTTGTGCGAAAACGGTTATGCTTGGGTTCCGAGCAGGGCAATCGATTGAAGCAAAATGAAAGGATGACGCGATGAGTGTGACGCAGATGAAACCGAATATGGACCACTGGCAGGAGCGCGTCGATCTCGCGGCCGCGTTTCGCTGGACCGCGCGGCTCGACATGCACGAAGGCGTGGCGAACCACTTTTCATTGGCCGTAAACGACAGTGGATCGCAATTCTTGATGAACCCTAATCAGGCACATTTTGCCCGGATCAAGGCAAGCGACCTGCTGCTCATCGACGCCGATGATCCGGAGACCTACGCAGGCCCGAACGCGCCTGACCCTACCGCTTGGGGTCTGCATGGCGGCGTTCACGCCGCCGTGCCGCACGCGCGCTGTGTGATGCACGTCCATTCGATCTTTGCCACGGTACTGGCCTGTTTGCAGGACAGTCGCCTGCCACCGATCGACCAGAACTGTTGTACCTTTTTCGACCGTGTGGTGATTGACGAGGATTACGGCGGCCTTGCGTTCGAAGACGAAGGTGCGCGTTGTGCCAAGCTGCTGACCGATCCCAAGCAGAAGGTCATGGTCATGGGCAGCCACGGCGTGCTGGTGATCGGAGATACTGTGGCGGAGACGTTCAACCGGCTTTATTATTTCGAGCGCGCGGCGGAGACCTATATCCGGGCGCTGCAAACCGGCATGCCGCTGCGGCGGATCAGCGATGAGATTGCCGAGAAAACTGCGCGTGAGATCGAGAGCTATCCCGAGCAGGATCTGCGGCATCTGGCGGAGCTTAAAGCTATTCTTGACACAGAAAATTCAGATTATGCTGCGTAAGGGAAGGGGTGTTTGCCAAACGTCTGTGTGCAGGGTTATCTGGGCGCGGACTGACCACAGCTAAAGGCGATCGACCCGATGAATATCCTTTTCGTACATCAGAACATGCCGGGCCAGTATCGGGAGATTGTGAAATGGCTTGCGGCGCAAAAGGCGCACCGGATCGTCTTTTTGACCCAGCGCAAGAACCCCCCCGTGATCGAGGGGGTCGAGCCGCTGATCTACAAGCCGCATACCGTTCCCGCGAAGGACGCCTACGGCCTCAGCAAGGTTTGGGAAGAGGCGACAGGGGCCGGATTTGGCGCCGTACTGGCGGCCAAGCAGAAGGAGAAGGACGACGGCTTCGTGCCTGACATCATCGTGGGGCATGTGGGCTGGGGAGAGCTTACGTTTTTCAAGCAGCTATGGCCCGATGTGCCGATCGTGGGGTTTTTCGAATATTACTACCGGCTGCACGGTGGGCCGATCAATTTCGACCCCGAGGAGCCGGTGACGCCGCATACCCCGTTTTTGCTGCAGGCGCGCAATGCGGTGCCCAACGCGAATATTATGACGGTGGACCGCGGGCTGAGCCCGACGAAATGGCAACGCGATTGTTTTCCTCCCGAATTCCACGAGAAGATCTATGTCTGCCACGACGGGATCCGTACTGACAAACTGCGGCCTGATCCGACGGCGACGCTCATGCTGGGGCGCGTCGAGCAGCCGCTGAAGCGCGGCGACGAGATCGTGACTTACATGGCGCGCAACCTTGAGCGGATGCGCGGGTACCACCAGTTCATGCGGGCGCTGCCCGATATCATGGCGGCGCGTCCGAACGCACGGGTGCTGGTGATCGGCGGCAACGATGTGTCGTATGGCTCCAAGAACAAGAAGCCGGGTGGGCTGCGCGGCGAGATGGAGGCCGAGGTCGGGGACCGTCTGGACTGGAGCCGCCTACATTTTCTGGGGCAGGTGCCTTATGAGCAATACCAGCAGATCATCCAGATCAGCCGCTGTCACATCTATATGACAATGCCTTTCGTGCTGTCGTGGTCGCTACTTGAGACGATGTCTATGGAAGCGACGATTGTGGCGTCGGATGTAGCCCCGGTGCGCGAAGCGATGACGCATGAAAAGACTGGGCTGCTGGTGGATTTCCACGATCCGGGCGCACTGGCGCGGCAGGTGATCGAAGTGCTGGAACGGCCGCAGGATTTCGCTCATCTGGGCCCTGCGGCGCGCAAGCATGTGATTGCGGAATATGATTTTCTCACAAAATGCCTGCCGGAGCACATCGCCCAGATGAATGCCCTGCTCCCGCTCGACAAGCAGATTGCGATGCCCGGCTGACGCGGCGGGCCGCGCTGTTAGTTGGAGGCGATGTTGATCAGGCCGAAGGCGGAGCCGATCAGGCTGACGATGAGCCGCGCGGAAGAAACGGGGCTTTCGGTGGCGAGCACGAGATCACCGGAGTGGATCTGGAAATTGCGCGCCGAGAACAACCCGTCTGATGTTGTCAGGTCAATGGTGAATACCACACGCTGCTGGCGCGGGCCGCGCTGGCCTGCCGAGAGGGCGGAGGCGGGATATTCGCGCAGGATCAGGACGCCTCGCGGGTTGGCGGTCGTATCCTTTACGCCGCCGATCAGCGATATGGCATCAAGCGCTGACACCTCATCGCGGTTGAACTGGAACTGGCTCTCGTTACCCGCCGCTCCCAGCGACAGGAAATAGCGGCTGTCGCGCTCAACGATGACCTGATCACCGCCCACAAGGCGGGTGTCTAGTGTGGGATCGTCGAGAAGTCTGCTCATCGACGTGCGGTAGGTCGTATGGCCGCGTACCAGTTTGACTCGAGGGTTCGACAGCCCTTCGTTCACACCACCGGCGGCAGATATGGCCGCAAGCACCGAGAAATCCTGATCCGGCATCCTGATATTGCCCGGGCTTCGCACGCCGCCGATGAGATCGACGGAATTTGTGCGGCCTTCGACCATAGCGATCTGGACCTGTGCGCCTGGGGCCACCGATTCAAGCTGTCGTTGCAGGGTCTGGCGGGCGTTGTCGGGGGTGCGCTCGGCGATCTGGACTTTGCCCACATAGGGCACAAAGACCGACCCGGCCTCGGAGACGCGCATGTTTTGCAGCACGACGCTGCGCTCGCCTGGGCCCATCAGGAGGGAATTCTCGGCGCTGTCCCAGATGGTGATATTAACCGTGTCTCCGGGGCGGATGATCTGTGCGTTCGAGCCGTTGCTGTGGTTGATCCAGCCGTAGGTGCGCTCCCCCGTCGTGGGCCATTGTGCGACGCTGGGCAGAAATGCTTTGGAGACGGGATAGACCGCGAAATCGGCCTCGGGCTTGTTGGCGCCCTTGGTCACTTCGGATTGGATTGCGGCGCCGCGCGGTAGGCTCCCGCAAGCGGTCAACGACACAGCGAGGGCGATCCACAGGATGTACTTTGTCAGCTTGCCCATCAGATTACCGCTCATTTTTGTTGTTCCACGTTTTATCCCCGTCTTTTCGTTCGCGGGTTTGTATTGGAAATTGCTTATCGGCAAGATACTGCATCGCTCTATGAGGTCAATCGTTTCGGAATCCAACCCCAAAGAATGTCAGGTGCTGTTGCTGGGGGCCGGTGGGCGGCTTGGCGGGATGCTGTGCGGGCATTGGCCGCGGCCCGGAGCGCTGCAAAAGCAAAGCAGGAAAGACCTTCCAGGCATGCTGAGGTTTGATCCGCTGTCGGACACGGATGCGCTGAAAGAGGCGGCATCGTGTGTGCAGGCTGTTGTTTGCCTGTCGGGCGTGACGCCTGCGCACGCGGCGGCAACCGGTGATGCCATGCACCTCAACACCGATCTGGCCTGCGCAGCGATTGCGGCAGCCCCTGAGGGTGTGAGGGTATTTTTGGCGTCCTCGGCGGCGGTCTATGGTGCGGCAGATGGGCCACACCTCGAGACGGATCCGGTCTCGCCGGTCAGTTCATATGGAGCGGCCAAGCGGGCGATGGAGCAGGCGGCACTGGCGCATGGAGAAGGCCGTATCTGTGTGCTGCGGATCGGAAATGTGGCGGGTGCGGACGCGATTTTGGGAGGCTGGCGCGCGGGCATGACACTCGACCGGCTTCCTGACGGACGCACGCCGAGGCGAAGCTACATCGGGCCGAAAACGCTGGCGCGGGTGATCTACACCCTTTGCCTTGCGCCCGAAGTGCCGCAGATCCTCAATATCGCGGCGCCCGGCCTTGTGGAGATGGGTGATTTGCTGGACAGCGCTGGACTGGCGTGGGCGCCGCGAGCGCCGCAAGGTCCAATGATCGAAGAAGTGGCCCTTGGGACAGCACTTCTGGAGCGGCTCTATAAATTTGCGCCTGACGAGTGCACATCCGCGGGCATGGTCGCCCAATGGAGAGAAGGAAGAGAGCGGCAATGACATGGCGCAAACGCATATTCGATCTATTTTTCGCCAGCCTGCTGGTAGTGATCCTGGGGCCAGTGATCTTGCTGTTAGTCATCTATATTTACCTCAAGCAGGGGCGGCCGCTGTTCTACGTTGCTGAGCGGATGAAGGCGCCCGATAAGCCGTTTGGGCTGATCAAATTCCGGACGATGACGGTGGTGCAGCAGGATCAGGGCGTCTCGGGTGCGCACAAGGCTTCGCGGGTAACGCCGCTGGGGGCGCGCCTGAGAGCCAAGCGGATGGACGAGTTTCCACAGCTCTGGAACATCCTGCGGGGGGATCTTTCGTTTGTGGGGCCGCGCCCGCCGCTGCGCGAATATGTGGAGCGGTTCCCCGACATTTACGGCGAGGTACTGAAGTCACGCCCCGGTGTGACCGGGCTGGCCACGATCCGGTTTCACAAGCATGAGGATAGGCTGCTGGCGCGATGTGACACGGCGCGACAGACCGATGACATCTATTGCCGCATCTGCATTCCGCGCAAGGCGAGGCTCGACTTGATCTACCAGCGCCACCAGAGCATGTGCTACGATTTCGATTTGGTATTTCAGACCATCGGCAACCTGTTCAGGCGCGACCGGAGCGGATGATCGCCGAGCGGGCCGGGCTGGCCCTGAATTTTTAACCAAGTGTTATGCAGGTTTGTGCATTTAGGTTAACAAGATGTATTGTGCTCCTTGACGGCGTGGTGTTTGGACCAGCCTGCGGAACAATTTATGGTTGTATTTGGGCGGCCTGGTGCGTGGTAGAGAGTGTTGGGCGGATATGCTGAGCTGGATCAAATCCCTGAGCAAGGTGCAGAAGCGGCGGATTATGCTGCTGCTGGATACGATCCTCGTGCCGCTTGCGCTGCTGTTTGCCTTTGCGGCGTTGGGCCTCGAGGGCGGCGTGATCAACAACATGCGAAGCTATCTGCTGCTGCTCCCCTACATGATGGCAGTGGCTGTGGGGATTTCGATCTGGATCGGGATCAATGATATTCAGGTCAGTTCCTATGAGGCGGCCTCCGTCGGGCTGACGGCCGTGCACGCACTTTTGCTGACGATCTTTTCTATCAGCTTTTCGGATATTGCGGGGCTCGGCCTGCCGCTGGGGCTGCACATGGTCTTTGGCGCGGCTTTCTTCTGCTTTGCGGTGGGCAGCCGTGCGGTGTTGTTGCAGATCGTGCTGATGATTTACCGCTATTCGGTCAAGCGCACGCGGGTTTTGATCTATGGCGCGGGAACGACGGGATCACAGCTTGTCTCGGCCCTGCGCGGACACGAGAAGATCCAGCCGGTGGCCTTCGTGGACGATAACAAAGGTTTGCAGGGTTTGCGGGTCCAGCGATTGCCGGTGTTTCCCGCGCTCAACATCGCGCAGGTGGTGATCGACAACCAGATCGACCGCGTTCTGCTGGCCGTGCCTTCGCTGAGCCGACCTAAGCAGGCGCAGATCGCGCGGCGTCTCGAGAAGATGGGGCTGGAAGTCCAGACATTGCCCTCGTTCTCGCAGCTGATCGGAGAAGAGGCGCTGGTCAACAAGCTGACGCCGGTCTCCGCGCGCAGCTTTCTGGGGCGCGCCGAGGTCAAGCATACGCTGGGTGAGGCAGGCAACTGCTACGAGAACAAGGTCGTTCTGATCTCCGGGGCAGGCGGGTCGATCGGATCGGAGCTGTGCCGTCAGGTGCTCGATTGCCGCCCGGCCAAGCTGATCCTGTTCGAGCTGAGCGAACTGGTCTTGTACAATATCGACATGGAGCTGCGCAGCATGATCGAGCATGAGGATCTGGAGATCGAGCTGGTGCCTGTGTTGGGGACCGTAACCGACAGTCGGCAGGTCCGTAAACTCATGATGAAGCATGGCGTGCAGGTGGTCCTGCATGCGGCCGCCTACAAACATGTGCCTCTGGTTGAAGCCAATCCGCTGACAGGGCTGGTTAACAATGTTTTCGGCACACAGACGCTCGCCGAGCAATCGGCCAGCCTCGGGGTTGAGCGGTTCATGCTGATTTCGTCGGACAAGGCAGTGCGTCCTACGAATGTGATGGGGGCGTCAAAGCGTCTGGCCGAGCTGGTGATCCAGGATCTGGCAAGGCGGCAGGTAGCGGGCGGCGGCGGTACGCTGTTCTCGATGGTTCGTTTCGGCAATGTTCTGGGCTCGTCAGGCTCCGTCGTGCCGCTGTTTCAGGAACAGCTGGCGCGCGGCGGCCCGCTCACCGTGACCGACAGACGGGTAGAGCGCTATTTCATGACTGTGCAGGAGGCTGTGCAGCTTGTGCTTCAGGCCTGCGCGATCAGCCGTGGTACGGAGCTTTTCGTACTCGACATGGGGCAGCCCGTGTCGATCCTGACACTGGCGCGGCAAGTGATCGAGAGCGCGGGATACGAGGTGCGCGATGCGGACAACCCCAACGGCGATATTGAAATCCAGATCACCGGGTTGCGCCCGGGAGAGAAGATGTCCGAAGAGCTTACCCTGTCGGGAGAGCTGCTCGGGACGATTTATCCCAAGATCTTCAAAACGCATGAGGACGGGCTTTCGCAGATCGAGATCGCTGCCGCGATGCGCAGGCTGCGCGAGGCGTTCGTTGCCAGCGACGAGGAGATGGCGCGGGATGTTCTGCGCAAATGGGTCGAAGGGTTCCTCCCCGATATCCGCAAAGCCGATGCCTCCTGAGATCCGGCCTGACGGGGCCACGACCCTCGCCGCAGATTTATCACGCCTTGGGCTAAATGATCCGGATTTCTTGCGCTTGAAGTGTCGCTGGTGCAATGTCTGGAAAAGACCTCAGGGGCAGAGAGCAGAATATGATCCGTAAGTTTGGAAATGCCGCGGCAGGGGCCGCAGTTTTTGGCAGCGTTGCATTGCTGCCATCCTATCCTGTGGCGCAGGAAGCGGAAGGCATATTCCAGACTCCTCAACGCCCCTCTCTCAACTTTTATGGCACTACCGGACTGATCGACATGCCATCTGCGCAGATGATGCCGGACGGTCAGGTTGCTGTGGGGGTGTCGAACTTCGGCGGCACGACACGCACCACGCTCACCTTTCAGGCGACACCGCGCATTCAGGCCAGCTTTCGGTACTCCGGTATCAAGGATGCCAACTTTAGTGCGTTCGATACCTACAGAGATCGCAGTTTTGACGTTCGCTTCCTTCTGAACCGTGAAAGCCGTTATCTGCCCGCACTGACGCTCGGGCTTCAGGATTTTGCTGGTACGGGCATATATGCGGGTGAATTCATCGCTGCGACCAAGGCGTTTTCGAATGCCCGAATACCGGGAACAGTGACCACGACTGTTGGTCTGGGTTGGGGGCGATTGGGAAGCTCTGGGAGTATCGGCACACCCTTCGGTGAGGATCGGCCGGCCTTCGTGGCTGGCGATTCAGGCGGTGAGCTATCCATTGACCAATGGTTTCGCGGCAATGCGGCGCCTTTCGCCGGCGTGGAATGGCAGATTAACGATAAATGGGGGCTGAAGGCGGAGTATAGTTCCGACGCTTATACGCTTGAGACGGCCAACGGGAGCTTTGATCGAAAATCTCGATTCAATTTCGGCGCGGAGTATCAAGTATCGGACGGGGTCCGCCTCGGCGGCTACTATCTCTATGGCTCCGAGATCGGCCTGAATGTTCAGGTCCAGCTTAATCCGAACCGTCCCGCAGCTCCATTGCGGATTCCTGCGCCACAGCCCTATTTTATCCGGCCCAGCCGTCTTGAGGACCCCCAATCCTACAGCACCGATTGGGTAAAGTCCGAAGCAGAAGCATCCGTTCTGGTGCGAGACGCGATCATGCCGCTGCTTGCAGCGGAGGGTTTGACCCTGATCGAGACGCGGACGACCGCATCGACGACCGAAGTACGGTTTTCGAACGAGCGTTACGGCTCGACGTCGATTGCGGTGGGGCGCGTCGCGCGTATCATGGCACGGCTCTTGCCGGATTCCGTCGAAACGTTCCGCATCGTACCTGTGGTCAATAATCTGGCGCAATCCGCAATTGTGATGCGCCGCTCCGATCTTGAAGCGCTGGAGTTTTCGCCTGACGTGGTCGATGCGTCTTTAGCGGTGACGGGCTTTGACAGCGCCTCACCCGTTTTGAGGGGGAGCGCGCGGAACGAAGAGTTGTTCCCCTCCTTCAACTGGTCGATCGGTCCCTACCTGAGCCAAAGCTTGTTCGATCCGAACGAGCCGATCCGCATTGATGCCGGGGTCCAACTGAGCCTTGCATACGCACCCGCGCCTGGATGGAAGGTTGCAGGTCGGTTACAGCACCGTCTGACCGGAAATATTGCAGATAATGCGCGACCCAGCACGTCCGCATTGCCCGCTGTCCGGACGAATGCGAGACTTTACGCAGATAACAGTGACACCTCAATTCGGGAGCTCTACGCCAGCAGGCAATGGAAGGCCGCGCCGGATATCTATACTCGGGTATCGGCTGGATATCTTGAGCGAATGTTCGGCGGCGTTTCAGCAGAGATGCTCTGGAAGCCCGTGGCCAGCAGGCTCGCGCTGGGTGTCGAGGCGAACTATGTAAAGCAACGGTCGTTTGATACCTATCTGGGGTTCCAAGACTATACTATCGCCACAGGCCATGCGTCCGCCTATTACGAGTTCAACAATGGGTTTACTGGCCAGCTGGATGTCGGGCGGTATCTTGCGGGGGACGTGGGCGCTACTGTTTCGCTTGAACGGGAATTCGACAATGGCTGGCGGGTCGGCGGATTTTTCACTCTGACTGATGTATCTTCGGAAGACTTTGGCGAGGGCTCCTTTGACAAAGGGATCAGCATGACGATTCCGCTGAACTGGTTTCTGGGCAAACCGACCCCTCAATCAGGATCAAGAACGATACGCCCCATTCAGCGGGACGGGGGGGCGCGTCTTTCTGTGCCCGGACGCCTGTATGAACAAGTTCGAAGCGGCCATCGTGAAGAGCTCGTTGGAAACTGGTCCGGAGTTTGGGAATGATCAACGTGGTTTCACGACTTTTCGCAGCGGTTGTGCTCTGTGCGCTTCTCGTCGGCTGCAGCATTTCTTCGGATAGTAAGGCGACTGAAAGCCTGCCAGCCCAGATTGTGACTGCAGGACAAGGTTTGATCGCGGCACGGCGTGCACCTCCGCCACAGACGGTTGTTGCAACACGTGCCCTGCTGGCCAAAATCACGGAGCCTGTGTTGCAGATCAATCCCGAAGCCGCGGGCGGGAGTGACTTTTTGCGACGTGCAGTGTCGCGGCGTGATTCGTCTACGGGTACGGTGGAGGTGTGGAATTCCTCGGTTTTGGCGCAGGTTTTTCTGAGAAACGGTGTTGTTGTGGGCACACGTGGCGTCGGCGGTGACATAATTGCTGCAGATGCGAACATGACAATTCTCGCTCTCAGGTCGCGTGCTGATCGGAGCGGCCAGCGCGTTTACACCATCTCTGACGGCGATGCTACGAGTACAGAATACGTGTTTCGTTGTACGGTGCGGAGCCTTGGACAGGAAAACATTATTGTTGCAGAACAACTCTTTGCCACGACACATATGCAGGAAAACTGTACCGGTGGTCCAAGTGGCGATGCGACGATACGTAACGACTATTGGGTTCAGCCTTCCAACGATGTCGTGCGAAGATCGCGGCAGTGGGTGGGACCAACAACGGGCTATTTCGAGCTGATACTGCTTAGGGATTAGGCAAATCTGCAACGTTCAGCAAAAGTGTGCCGATAATTTCGCGGCCTCTGTTTTAAACCCGTTGTGAAAAAACTAGAGTTACCTTATCTCAGCAATAGCAACCGGGTGTAATCCCGACCACTATCATAAAGGAAAAATTAAATGTTCAAGACTCTTTCAGTCGCAGCCCTCATCGTTGCAACAGCAACTTCTTCTTTCGCCGGTTCTTTGAATACGGCTGCTGATCCCGTAGTGATCAACAATGACCCGATCATTGAATCAACTGGAAACGGCCTCAGCGTTCCTCTTCTCATCGGTGGCGTAGTAGCAGCGGCAGCGGTTGCTGCGCTGGTTTCGAACAACAACGATGATGAAGCGCCAGCGACAACCACGCCGACTGAGTGATCTTTAGAGATTTATTATTTGAGCGGCCTTCCCAGTTTGGGGAGGCCGTTTTCTGTTTGGAAGCTTGAGTTTCAAGGCTCCGCAATGGATAGGTCCGCAAATGGACAAGCGACTGCTCTCGATCGGCCACGGCTATAGCGCGCGGGCCATCGCGGCGAGGCTGGTCCCCGAAGGTTGGCACATTGTTGGTACTACCCGAAGTGCCGACAAAATGCGCGAGATTGCCGCGACAGGTGTCGAGCCGCTGATGTGGCCGGGCAGTGATCTTGGGCCCCTGATTGCCGAATTTCCCAATATACTGATATCTGCCGCCCCCGGACCTCAAGGTGATCCGGTGCTGGAGCAGCTGCGCGATGTCGTGGCGGAAGCCGCTTCTGCAATGCGCTGGGTCGGCTATTTATCGACAACGGGTGTCTACGGTGATCATGAAGGCGGTTGGGTCGATGAGCGGACCCCTCTCTCCCCGTCGACCGCGCGGGGCAAGGCGCGTATGGATGCCGAAGCCGCGTGGCAGGGCATCCTCGGGCTGCCGTTGCATATTTTCCGGCTCGCGGGGATTTACGGTCCCGGGCGGGGACCGTTCGCAAAGGTGCGCGAGGGCACTGCGCGGCGGATCATCAAGCCGGGGCAGGTTTTCAGCCGCATCCACGTCGAGGATATCGCAACCGCGCTTGATCTGTCGCTGAATGCCCCCTCTGCCGGAGCGATCTACAACATGTGTGACGATGATCCTGCTCCCCCGGAGGATGTGATCGCTTATGCGGCGCAGCTGCTGGGCGTGCCGGTGCCTCCCGCCGTTGCGTTCGAGGACGCGGAGATGACACCGATGGCGCGCAGCTTTTATGCGGAGAGCAAGCGGGTTCGCAATGATCTGATCAAGCAGCAGCTCGGCTGGGAACCGCGCTTCCCCGACTACCGCCGCGGCCTTTCCGCCATGCTCGAGAGCGAGGGTTGAGGCGGACCTTGTCGCTGACGGACCAAGACGCCATATAGACCGAAACCCGCGCACACCGGAGCCCGCATGACCCCCATCCAAAAACTGACAACCGTGCTGGAATCGAATCTTGTTCGCAATTCGATCCTTGGAGTAATCCTGTTCAATGCCGTGATCCTCGGACTGGAGACATCCGAGCCCATCATGGCGCAGGCAGGCGGGTTGATCCTTTTGCTCGACCGGATCTGCCTGGTGATCTTTGTGGTGGAGCTGGCAGCGAAGCTGATCGCCTACAGGCTGCAATTTTTCCGCTCGGGCTGGAATATTTTTGATTTCGTGATCGTGGGGATTTCGCTGGTGCCCGCAGCCGAAGGCTTCTCAGCCCTGCGCGCGCTGCGGATCTTGCGGGTGTTGCGCATCATCTCGGTCGCGCCCAACCTTCGCCGGGTGGTCGAGGGTTTTGTTACGGCCCTGCCGGGTATGGCCTCGGTGTTTCTGCTGATGTCTTTGATTTTCTACATCGGGGCCGTGATGGCGACCAAACTTTTCGGCACAGGCTGTGCGGCGTGCACGCCCGCACAGCTCGCCGATTTCGATCTGTGGTTTGGCACGCTGGGGCGGTCGGCCTATTCGCTGTTCCAGATCATGACGTTGGAGAGCTGGTCGATGGGGATCGTGCGACCGGTGATGGAGGTCTATCCGCTGGCGTGGATGTTCTTCGTGCCGTTCATCATGATGACGACCTTCGCGGTGGTAAACCTTCTTGTCGGTCTGATCGTGAACTCGATGCAGGATGCGCATCAGGAGGAGTCGGTTGCGAGCACGGATGCCTACCGTGGAGACGTCCAGAGCAGGCTTTCAGCGATGGAAGCAAAGCTCGACCAGCTAATCGAGGTGCGCAAAGGCTAGGCCCGCTGCGCGCCGATCTTCGCAATCCCGAGCGTATCGAGCACCTTCGCTTCGATGTGCTCGGCATTCATCGCGGCTACAGTGTACATGCCTTCCGGACTCGCCTGATCGATGAAGATGTCGGGCAGCACCATGGAGCGGTACTTGAGCCCGTTATCGAACACGCCTTCTTCGGCCAGGAGTTGTGCGACATGGCTGCCGAAGCCGCCGATGGCGCCCTCCTCGACTGTAATAAGCGCATCGTGATCATGTGCGAGTGACAGGATCATGTCGCGGTCGAGCGGTTTGGCAAAGCGGGCGTCCGCGATGGTAGGTGTGATACCTTTGGCACTGAGCGCTTCAGCGGCTTTTTCGACCTCTTCGAGCCGGGTTCCAAAAGACAGGATTGCGACGCGACTGCCTTTCCGGATTATCCGGCCCTTGCCGATCTCGAGGGGGATGCCTCGCTCCGGCATCTCCACGCCGCGCCCTTCGCCGCGCGGAAAGCGGAAGGCGATGGGACCATCGTCATGGGCGGCGGCGGTGGCGACCATATGCTTGAGCTCCGCTTCATCCGCGGCGGCCATTACTACAAATCCCGGCAGATTGGCGAGATAGGCGACGTCGAAAGACCCCGCGTGGGTTGCCCCGTCGGCGCCAACGAGTCCTGCGCGGTCGATGGCGAAGCGGACGGGAAGGCGCTGGATTGCCACATCATGCACGACCTGGTCATAGCCACGCTGCAGGAAAGTCGAGTACATCGTGCAGAACGGTTTCATGCCGCCTGCGGCGAGGGCTGCGGAGAAAGTGACGCCGTGCTGCTCGGCGATGCCCACATCGAAACAGCGGGAGGGAAAACGCTCCATGAACAGGTTGAGGCCGGTGCCGTCGGGCATGGCGGCGGTGATGGCGCAGATCTTGTCGTCCTGTGCGGCGAGTTGCACCAGCGCATCGGAGTAGACGTTTGTGTAGCTAGGTGCGTTGCTGGGCGCTTTTTTCTGCTCGCCGGTGACCACATTGAATTTAGCTGTGGCGTGCCCTTTGTCGCGGGCGGCTTCGGCGGGCCCGTAGCCTTTGCCCTTTTTCGTCAGCACGTGGATCAGGATCGGCCCGGTCGCGCGCGCCTTGACGGTACGCAATACGGGCAACAGCTGGTTCATGTCGTGCCCATCTATGGGGCCGACGTAAGAGAAGCCGAGCTGCTCGAACAGTGTGCCGCCAACGGTCATGCCCTTGATCATATCCTTGGCGCGCTTGGCCCCCTCCCGGAACGGATAAGGCAGCAGGCTCACGGCACCCTTGGCGGCGGATTTCAATTCCTGAAACGGCTCCTCGGCGTAGAGGCGACTGAGATATGCGGACATCGCACCCACGGGTGGCGCGATGCTCATCTCGTTGTCGTTGAGAATTACGATCAGGCGTTTTTTCAAGTGGCCCGCGTTGTTCATCGCCTCGTAGGCCATGCCAGCCGACATGGAACCATCGCCGATGACCGCGATCGCATCGCCTAAACCCTCGGGCACGACGCCACCCAGATCGCGGGCTACGGCAAAACCGAGCGCTGCCGAAATGGACGTGGAGCTGTGGGCGGCGCCGAAGGGATCATAGGGGGATTCGCTGCGCTTGGTGAAACCGCTGAGGCCACCCTCCATTCGCAAGGTGCGGATGCGGTCCCGGCGCTCGGTCAGGATTTTGTGGGGGTAGCACTGATGGCCCACGTCCCAGATGATCTTGTCTCGGGGAGTATCGAAGATAGCGTGCAGGGCCACGGTCAGCTCGACCACGCCAAGGCCCGCGCCCAGATGCCCTCCGGTGACGGAGACCGCAGAGATCGTTTCGGCGCGCACTTCGGTGGCAAGCTGTACCAGCTCACGGTCGGAGAGGGACTTCATATCGGCGGGGCGGGTGATCCGGTCCAGCAAGGGTGTTTTTGGTTTGTCGGTCATGTGTACGGTCCCTAGCTTTTTCGCGCGACGACGAACTGTGCCGCCTCCCGCAGTGTATCGGCATCTGTGCCATAGGGTGCGAGGACCTCACAGGCAGTGTTCACCAGATCATGCGCGCGCTGTTTGGCACCCTCAAGGCCCAGCAGTGACACAAACGTGGCCTTGCCCGCACTCGCATCTTTCCCCACGGCTTTTCCCACTGTAGCGACATCACCCTCGACGTCGAGGATGTCATCGGCAATCTGGAAGGCGAGGCCCAGCGCGCGGGCATATTGTCCCAGCGGTGCTGCATCCGCTTGAGCCATATGAGGGCCGGCGGTGGCGGCCCATTCGATGAGCGCACCTGTCTTGCCTGCCTGGAGTGTGATGATCTGCTCCAGCGTGAGCGGCACATCTGCTGTTTCTGCGGCGATATCGAGTGCCTGACCACCGACCATGCCGCGCACGCCGGAAGCCTGCGCAAGGGTCGTGATGAGCTTGATCCTAGCGGCATCGGGGCAGACGGTTTGCGCCACCAACTCGAAAGCCAGCGTTTGCAGCGCATCGCCGGTCAGAACGGCTGTAGCCTCGTCCCATTTGCGGTGCACGGTGGGTCTGCCGCGGCGCAGGTCGTCGTCGTCCATGCAAGGCAGATCGTCGTGCACCAGAGAATAGGCGTGGAGTGTCTCAATGGCGGCGGCGGCAGGCGCGGCATCTTGGGGCGCGATTCCATGCAGGCGGGCGGATTCAATCACCAGAAAGCCGCGCAGCCCCTTGCCGCCTTCGGTCGCATAGATCATCGCGTCGCGGATGGGGCCGGTCGTGCCTTCGAGTGACGTGGCGATCCGCTGCGCGGCGGTACGGCCCGCATCGCCCAGCGCCTGCGCAAAATGGCCCATGCTAGAGGCCTTCTACGGGCTTCAATCCGGCTGGGTTTCCGTCTGCGTCGAGCGTGATTGCCGCGACCTTTTCCTCGGCTTCCTTGAGCTTCGTCTCGCACCGCGCCTTCAGCAGCGCACCGCGCTCATAGAGGGTGATACTCTCGTCGAGCGCTACGTCGCCGCGCTCCAGCTTGCCGAGCACTGCCTCAAGCTCGCTCATGGCCGCTTCGAAGCTCATCTCGTTTACGGGTGTATCGCTCATAGTGTTCTCTTTCGCCTTGTGTTGCGCGCAGCATAAAGGGCCATGCACGGCATGACCAGCGGGGCACGGTAATCAGGCGTTATTTTTCCGGATATGCAGGCGTGGGGGCCTAATCGGGGGCGAGCATGTACCCCGCGCCGCGCACGGTCTGGAGGTAGCGCGGCTGCTTGGGATCGCTCTCGATCTTGCGGCGCAGGCGCGTAATCTGCACATCTACCGCCCGTTCCTGTGCCTGCCCCCGGTCGCGGCCCAGCTCTTCCACCAGCTTAGATCGGCTTAGCGCCTCGCCGGGTTTGGCGGAAAAGATTTTCATCAGCTGGATTTCCGTCGCAGTGAGCCGGACAAGCTCCTCGCCCTGCCACATCTCGCCGCGTTCCATATCATAGCGGATCGGGCCAAGATTGAGCACTTTTGGCGCGCTGTCCCGCGGAGCAGCCTCCGGCATGCGGCGCAGAATCGCATTGATGCGCAGCAGCAACTCCTTGGGCTCGAAGGGTTTGCCAAGATAATCGTCAGCGCCTGCTTCCAGACCCTCGATGCGGTTTTCAGTATCGCCTTTGGCAGTGAGCAGCAGGATCGGCGTGCGCAATGTTTCGCGCAATGCGCGGGTGAGGGTCAGGCCATCCTCGCCGGGCATCATCACATCGAGCACGATCATATCGAATTCCAGCCCCGACAGGATGCGCCGCGCGTGGGCTGCATCGCGCGCTGCGGTGACGAGAAAGCCGTGGCGCATCAGGAATTTCTGAAGCAGCGTGCGGATCCGCTCGTCGTCATCCACGATCAGCAGGTGGGCGTCGGGTGCGCTCATGATGTCGCGTCTTTGAGGCGACCGTAGCTGGCGCGCATCTCATTATCCATCATCGCTTCCAGCACGGTTCGGAACCCGGCGACAGCGTCCGGCCCTGCCTCGCGGAAGGCGGCGCGCATGCGGGCGCGCTGAGCATCCGATAGGGTTTGTTCCAATGTCCGTCCCGCCTGTGTCAGGGTCAGGTGGCGCTCGCGCTTGTCCGTGCGGCCAACCTTGCTCTCCACAAGACCATCCGTGATCAAAGTGCGCAAGACACGGTTCAGCGATTGCTTCGTGACGCCGAGGATGTTCAGGAGATTGTTGACCGTCGTGCTGGGAGCGCGGCCGATAAAATGGAGAGCGCGGTGGTGCGCGCGTCCGTAGGCGAGATCGGCCAGGATCCGGTCCGGATCGGCGGTGAACCCGCGGTAGGCGAAAAACATCGCTTCAATGCCCTGCCGCAGCTGTTCGTCTGTCAGAAACAGCAGCGCCTCGCCACTCGAGGGGCCGGATGTACGCCTGTCCATAATTCTCTCCCTGCGGATCGTAATGCGCGGCAGTTTATGTCAGTGTTGTTGACACTCCAACCCCGAAAGGCTAGGCAACGGCAGGTTTGGCGTAACTATATATCCCTGTGGGGTAGTGCAGCGCAATATTTGCAAAATGTAATGTGCTTTGGAAGGAAATACGATGGCTGGCGGATATGATGACAGGGACGGTCACATCTGGATGGATGGAAAGATGGTGCCTTGGCGGGATGCCAATGTCCACATCCTGACCCACGCGATGCACTATGCGTCGTCTGTGTTTGAAGGGGAGCGGGCGTATAGCGGGAAGATCTTTAAAAGCCGCGAGCATTCCGAGCGCCTCAAGCGGTCCGCCGAAATGATCGATTTTACGATCCCCTACAGCATTGACGAGCTCGAGGCCGCCAAAGCCGAAGTGCTGGCCGCATCCGGTTTGAAGGATGCCTATGTGCGTGCGATTGCATGGCGTGGTGCAGGCGAGGATATGGGGGTCGCATCCGCACGCAACCCCGTGCGTGTGGCAATTGCGGCCTGGGAGTGGGGCGCGTATTACGGCGATGCGAAGATGAAGGGCGCCAAGCTCGATATCTCGAAATGGAAGCGCCCGGCGCCCGATACGATCCCCTGTCACGCAAAGGCTGCGGGGCTCTACATGATTTGTACGATGTCCAAGCATGCAGCCGAGGCCAAGGGATGTTCGGACGCTATGATGTACGATTATCGCGGTTATGTGGCCGAGGCGACCGGGGCGAATATCTTTTTCGTCAAGGATGGAGAAGTGCATACGCCCGACCCGGACTGCTTTCTCAACGGCATCACACGCCAGACCGTAATCGGGATGCTGCGCGAGCGCGGGATCACCGTGCACGAGCGGCATATCATGGCGGAGGAGTTGGCGGGCTTTGAGCAGTGCTGGTTGACGGGCACGGCGGCGGAAGTGACGCCCGTGGGCCAGATTGGTGAGCATACCTTCGAGGTTGGCGCACTCACACGCGAGATCGCTGAGAGCTATGAGAAGCTCGTGCGGTCCTGATTGAGGGCGCGTACAAGCCCGATCGAAGATCCGGCTTGTACGCGTAGCGGGGCCTCATGGCCCCGCCACATCTTTACTAGTACAAAGCTACCGGATTGATCATCGCCTGCACTGTGCCAACGATGCGCGGCTGGCCAAGCACGAACATGAATTCGTTCACACCTTCGCGCAGCAACGGACCGACGTTCATCGTCTCGAGAATGTAGATCCCATTTTCCTTGAGCAGGGTGACGTGGCCATAGAACACCTTGTCGCCGTCAGGTGCCGGGATCGGCTCCAATCCCCAGGTATCCGCACCCACGGCCATCGGATTGAGTGACGCGATATAAACAGCGCCTTCATTGTTCAGGCCCGGCTCCGTACCGCCCCAGGCCATTGGATCACTTTCCAGCATCCCTTCGGTCCAGCCGGTATGGAACAGGATGATGTCACCCTCGCCCATGGTCACGCCTTGCGCCTCGGCGGCGGCTTTGATCTCGGCTTCACCGAAATGATCGCCAGCACCCATCACGTCTACGCCCGCCTGTGCCGCCATATCTAGGATCACCGCGCGCCCCACCAGCGGTGGTACTGCATGGGTGCCGAGTTTGGTTAGTCCGGTGATCGCGCTGATGTCTTTTTCATCCAGGCAATTGTAGTAGTGACCCCCTTCGCCCAGATGCCCCAGGCCATCGAGCTGGGATCCGATACCGATCCATGTTTGCAAGATGTCGTCGTTGTAATTGCCCTCATAGCCAAAGCCAGAAAGCTTCTGTCCGCCCTGCTGGTTCGGCTGCACGATTTGGAGGTTCAGCGAACGCGGCGGGAAGGCGGGGGTGTTCGGCCCGATGGCGATTCCGAGCGGCATGGATTTGCCTTGCTTGATCAGGGCTGCTGCGGCCAGCGTCCGCTCCGGTGTCACCAGATTGGCGGAGCCCAGGGTATCTTCCGCACCCCACTGGCTGGTCGACGTGCAGTCGGCCATTGCGGCGCCGGCGCCGAGGGTGAGACCAAGGCAGAGCGCCGTGATTTTCTTGAATGTCATGTCAATCCTCCACTGTTGAACAGGCGCGCCCTCTGGCGGGGCGATTCGCTCTGTCGGTAGCGGCAGGCTAACACGGGTTTTCTGGCACGCGAGATTTTTCAACATACGCAGAAGTATGTGCCTGTCAGAAATCCACGCCGCGCTGCGCTTTGATGCCGTTCTGGAAGGGATGTTTCAGCTCTGTCATCTCGGTAACAAGATCTGCGTAGTCGCACAGCGCGGGCTTGGCGTCGCGCCCCGTGAGGATCACGCCGGTCCGCTTGTCGCGCGCTTCAAGGCCCGCAATCACTTCTTCGACCGACAGGTAATCATAGCGCAGCGCGATATTGATCTCGTCCATCACGATGAGATCGTAGTCGCCGCTTTCCATCATCTCCCGTCCCTTCGCGAAGGCTGCCGCAGCGGCAGCGATATCGCGGTCCTTGTCTTGGGTATCCCAGGTAAAGCCCTCGCCCATCGTGTGCCAGGTGACCTCTCCCAGCCGGTTGAAGAACTGCCGCTCTCCGGTGATCCACGTCCCCTTGATGAACTGGATGACGCCGACCTTTTGCTTCCACCCCAAAGCGCGGATGATCACTCCGAAGGCCGACGAGGATTTACCTTTTCCGTTGCCGGTATGGACCAGCACTAGACCCTTCTCGGGGTCTTTCAGCTCGGATACCTTCTCGCGCTGCTTTGCCTGTACGGCCTGCATCTTTTGCTTGTGATCGATGTCGTCGGTCATGGGGAGGTCCAATCTGTTGATATTCAGGATTTCGGTTCGCTGACGGCGCGCACCTTGGCACGCTCCATGCCCAGTTGCCGCTCGCGCCAGATCACCAGAACGCCTGCGACGATCACCAGACCGGAGCCCGCGAGCATCACGGCTGTGGGCAATTCATCGAACAGGACGTAGCCGAGAACAATGGCGAACAGCATCGATGTGTAATCATAGGGCGCCAGCATCGAGACGGAGCCGAAGCGGTAGGCGGAGGTGACAAGAATTTGCGCCACACCGCCAATGAGCCCTGCCATGACGAGCAACGCGATCGTGCTGCCTGTTGGCACGACCCAGCCGAAGGGGGCGGTCAGAAGCGCGAGGCAGGAGGCGGTGACGGAGAAGTAGAATACGATCGCGGCCGTATGCTCGTTCTGCACTAGCTGGCGCAGATGCACCTGTACCAGCGCGCGCAGCATCGTGGCGCCAAGGATCAGCATGGCTCCGAACGTTGCTGCGTTGTCCATCTGCGCGCCTCCGAATCGCGGCCACAGGATGATGATCACGCCTGCAAGACCCAGCCCCACGGCGCTGATCCGGAAAAGGCGGATGCGCTCGCCCAGCATTACGGCGGCCAGCAGGACGGTGAAGATGGGCGTGGCAAAGCCGATTGCTGTCACTTCCGGCAGGGGCAGCAGGCCGAGGCCCGCAAAGGTCAGGCCCATCGCCGTGGTGCCGAACAGCCCGCGCCAGACATGGCCCATGGGGTTTTTCGCTTTCAGCCCGATGCTCAATTGTCCGCGCTGGACCAGCCAGATCAGGATCACGGGAATGGCAAAGAACGAGCGGAAGAAGACCGCCTGTCCGGGGGGCACTTCCTCTGCCGTGGCTTTGATGATCGCTGACATGCCGACGAACAGCATGATCGCCATGACCTTGAGCGCGACACCGGTGGCTGGTCTGGAGGAGAAATCCTCGATCTTTGCCAACGGTCTACTCCTGCGGGCCGATGGTTCCGCGGTTCTGACCGATCTGGCCTCGGTGCAGCAGCAGGTGGTCAAGGATCACGCAAGCCATCATCGCTTCGCCCACGGGCACCGCGCGGATCCCCACGCAGGGATCGTGGCGCCCTTTTGTGATGATCTCGGTGTCCTCGCCCTGTTTGGTGATCGTGCGGCGGGTCGTCAGGATCGAGGAGGTTGGCTTGACCGCGAAGCGCACGACGATGTCTTGCCCAGTGCTGATCCCGCCGAGGATGCCCCCGGAATGGTTTGAGGAATACTGCGGCTGGCCGTCCGGCCCCATAAAGATCTCATCCGCGTTGAGTTCTCCGGTCAGCATCGCGGCGGACATGCCCTCGCCGATCTCCACGCCTTTGACGGCATTGATGCTCATCATCGCTGCGGCCAAATCGGTGTCGAGCTTGCCGTAGACTGGCGCGCCGATACCTGCAGGAACATTGCGCGCCGTGACCTCGATAATCGCACCGACGGAGGAGCCTGATTTGCGCAGGCCGTCGAGGTACGCGGCCCAATCAGTGGCGGCCTTTGCATCAGGCACCCAGAAAGGGTTCTGTTCAATCTGGTCCCAGTCAAAGGCGTCGCGGTCGATCTTGTTGGGGCCCATCTGCACCATGTAGCCGGTGATCTGGACATCGGGCGCAATCGCTTTGATCGCTTCGCGCGCCAGCCCCCCTGCCGCCACGCGGCTGGCAGTTTCGCGGGCGGAAGACCGCCCGCCGCCGCGATAATCACGGATGCCGTATTTCTGGAAATAGGTGATGTCGGCGTGACCGGGGCGGAACTTGTCCTTGATGTCACCGTAGTCCTTGGAGCGTTGATCGGTGTTCTCGATCATCAACTGGATCGGGGTTCCCGTTGTCATGCCCTCGAATGTGCCCGACAGGATCCGGACCTCGTCGGCCTCTCGGCGCTGGGTGGTGTATTTGTTCTGGCCCGGTTTGCGTTTGTCGAGCCAGTGCTGGATCATGTCCGGCGTCACTGGCACGCCCGGCGGACAGCCATCAACCGTAGCGCCAAGCGCGGGACCGTGGCTTTCGCCCCATGTGGTGACGCGGAAAAGATGGCCAAAACTGTTCATCGACATGGGAGTGCTCCTTTGCCCTCTGCCTTACCGCCCGCGCGGCGGTGCCTCAAGGGGTTTTGCCTTGCCAAAGGGCCGCGGCACTCCTAGGTCTGGTGTCACCTCGGGGGGCCATTGGCTGAGATGTACGCTTGTACGGACCCGTTGAACCTGAACCGGTTAACACCGGCGGAGGGAAGGTTTGGACATGCTTCCATCACCTCTCATCGCCGCAATTTGGAGGATGCTATGAAGTATCTCACGTTTGCGACTGCAATACTGGCGGCAACGGCTGCATTTGCCGAAACACCCGAACTTACCGTCTATACCTACGACAGCTTCGTGAGTGACTGGGGCCCGGGCCCCGGCATTGAGGGGGCTTTCGAGGAGGTCTGCGCCTGTGATCTCAAGCTGGTGGGCCTCGGTGACGGTGCGGCGCTTCTGGCGCGGCTCAAGCTGGAAGGCGCGCGCTCAGATGCGGATGTGGTGATGGGGCTTGATACCTCGCTGATCGCGGCGGCGATGGAGACTGGGCTTTTTGCACAGACAGCCGTGGAAGCTGAATATACCTTGCCCGTCGCGTGGAGCGATCCGGTGTTTGCGCCTTATGACTGGGGGTATTTCGCTTTTGTGCACAACAAGGATCTGACCCCGCCTGCGAACTTCAGGGAGTTGGGCGAGAGCGATGTAAGCATCGTCATTCAAGACCCACGCTCCTCCACGCCCGGTCTTGGCCTGCTGATGTGGGTCAAGGCGGCGTACGGCGATGAAGCGCCCGCGATCTGGGAGGCGATGTCGGATAACGTGGTCACGGTCACCAAGGGTTGGTCGGAGGCGTACGGCCTCTTTCTGGAAGGCGAGGCCGATATGGTGCTGAGCTACACTACCTCGCCCGCCTATCATCTGATCGCCGAACAGGACGATAGCAAAGCGGCGGCGTCCTTCGATGAAGGACATTACATGCAGATCGAGGTGCTGGGGAAGCTGGCGGGAACGGATCAGCCGGAGCTCGCGGATATGTTCATGAATTTCATGGTATCGCAGGCGGCGCAGGCAATCTTGCCGACTACGAACTGGATGTACCCGGCGGTAATGCCGGCGGCGGGACTGCCCGAGGGCTTCGAAACGCTGATGGTGCCGCAAAAAGCGCTGATCATCGCCCACGACGAGGTGACTGCCGTGCGTGAGGAAGCATTGGCCGAATGGCTCGCAGCTCTCTCGCAGTAACCGAGGTCTCGATCAGCCCCAAAGCTGGGATCGGCGCGGCGCTTGCGGTGCTGGTGCTGATCGCGCTGGCGCTGGCCGCCGTGGTCAGCCGCGCGGAGCTGGGTGGGGGGCTGGGGCCCGCTGATTGGGCTGCGGTGCGCTTCACGGTGGTGCAAGCGGCGATCTCGGCGTTTGTGTCCGTCTTACTAGCAATTCCTGTGGCGCGGGCGCTGGCACGACGGCGGTTTTTCGGGCGCGGTGCGTTGGTGACGCTGCTGGGCGCGCCGTTCATTTTGCCGGTGATCGTCGCGGTGCTGGGGCTGCTGGCGGTGTTCGGGCGCAGCGGCTGGCTCAACGATGTGCTGGGTGCGCTGGGCCTGCCGGGCGTATCGATCTACGGATTTCATGGCGTGGTGCTGGCGCACGTGTTCTTCAATCTGCCGCTCGCGACGCGGCTGTTGCTGCAAGGGTGGCAAGGGATTCCGGCGGAGCGGTTTCGCCTGTGCGCGCAGCTCAGGCTGAGCCCGCGCGCGGTGCTCCGGGCGGTAGAGCTGCCGATGCTGGCACAGGTTGTGCCCGGGGCGTTGGCGCTTGTGTTTGTGATCTGCCTGACCAGCTTTGCCGTGGCACTGACGCTGGGGGGTGGGCCGCGTGCCACGACGATCGAATTGGCGATATATCAGGCGTTCCGGTTCGATTTCGATCTGGGGCGGGCGGCTCTGCTGTCGGTGGTGCAGCTGGTGCTGGCGGGAGGCATGGCGCTGGCGGCGCTGTGGCTGGTGCCGGTGCTTCGGGTCGGCGGCGGGCTCGACCGGGCGATGCTGCGCTGGGACGCGCGCGGCGGCTTACAGCTCCTGGGCGACGGGCTGGTGATCGTGTTGGCTGCATTGTTCCTATTGGTGCCTCTGGCGGCGGTCGTGTGGCGGGGGCTGCTTGGGCTGGGGCAGATGCCCGGCGAGGTCTATGCGGCTGCCATTACCTCGGTCTGGGTCGCGATGGCGAGTATCGCCGTGATGCTGGTGCTGGCGCTGCCGATGGCGGGCTGGATCGCGGGACGCGCGGGTGGCAGCGTGGAGGCGGTGGGGCTGTTAGGCCTGTCGGCCTCGCCGCTGATGATCGGGACAGGGTGGTTCATCGTCATCAATCCCTACGCGGACCCGTTCGATTTTGCGCTCGCGGTGACTGTCTTGGTCAACGCGATGATGGCACTGCCCTTTGCGCTGCGGATCCTGGTGCCGCCGATGCGCGACGCGGTGGCGCAATACGGGCGGCTGAGTGCTATGCTGGGGGTGCGGGGCTGGCGGCTGTGGTGGGTTCTTTTGCTGCCACGGTTGCGAGCGCAGATCGGTTTTGCGGCGGGGCTTAGCGGCGCGCTGTCTATGGGGGATCTGGGCGTGATCGCTCTGTTTGCGGATCCCGAGCGGGTCACCCTACCGCTCCAGATGGTGCGGCTGATGGGCGCGTACAGGATGGATGCTGCAGCAGGGGCTGCGTTGCTGCTGCTGACGCTGAGCTTGGGGATATTCTGGATCTGCGACAAGGGAGGGCGTTGGCGTGCTGAGACTTGAAGAAGCGCTGATCGCGCAGGGTGATTTCAAGATAACCGCAGATTTCACGCTGGAGGCGGGCCGAAAATATGCGGTGATCGGGCCTTCGGGCGCGGGGAAATCGACGCTGCTGGCGGCGCTGTGCGGTTTCGTGCCGCTCGCGGCGGGGCGGTTGCTGTGGGACGGTGCTGATTTGACCCATGCGGCCCCCGGCGCGCGGCCCATGACGATGCTGTTTCAGGACAATAATCTCTTTCCGCATCTCACTGTGATGCAGAATGTGGGGCTGGGGCTGCGGCCCGATTTGCGGCTGGATGCGGCAGAGCGCGTGCGGGTCGAGCGCGCGTTGGAGCGCGTAGAGCTTGGGCGGTATGCGGATGTGAAGCCGGGGCAGCTGTCGGGCGGACAGCAAAGCCGCGTGGCGCTGGCGCGTGTGTTGGTGCAGGCGCGGCCGTTTGTGTTGCTCGACGAGCCGTTTGCCGCGCTGGGGCCTGCGCTGCGCAACGAAATGCTCGATCTGATGCAGGATACTGTGGCGCAGACTGGGGCCGCGTTGGTTATGGTAACCCACGCGCCCGAGGATGTGCGCCGGATTGCGGACGAAGTGATATTCGTGGAAGGCGGAAAAGCGCATGCACCGCGTCCGGTGGCGGATCTGATGGATGATCCACCGCCGGAGTTGCGGGCTTACCTTGGTTGAGACATTGGTCCTTCCGATAAATCGGGTCAGGCGGCTTGCGTTGTGACGATCGCCATCGCGGCGCGGGCAGCCTCGCGGCCCTTCTCTATAAAATGTGCGCGGTAGATTGCGGTGTGATGCTCCGTCTCCTGAAAGTGGTGGGGCGTGAGCGAGACGGAAAGCACGGGAACCCCGGTATCGAGGCCCACGCGCATCAGGCCGTCGACCACTGCAGCGGCGACAAAATCATGTCGGTAGATTCCGCCATCCACGACGAAGGCGGCGCAGATCACGGCATCGTATTTTCCGGTTTGCGCAAGCTGCTGTGCCTTTAGCGGCATTTCGAACGCGCCGGGCACGTCGAAAACATCCGTTTTTGCGGCGCCGACCAGCTCGCAAAAGCCCTCATAGGCGCGATCCACGATATTGGCATGCCACTGTGCTTTGACAAAGGCGAAGCGGGCGGGGGTGTCTGACATGGGTAATCTCCTTTAGGTTTTGACACGTCCACCCAAGGCGATCACAGGCCAGCGGCCGCACCCGTTGGCACGCCCGAAACCCTGCATTCTCTTCCATCCGGACTATGACCGTCGGCTCCGGCATCGCACCGGATCTGCTTGACCAAGCGTATCTGTGAAGATGCGCAAGCGCTCGCGGGCTCGGAGGCTCTCCTCCATACCGCCGGTGGGGAATTTCACCCCGCCCTGAGAATGGATGCAGATTGCCAAGGGGCGCCCGCCTCTGCAATAGGTTATCGGGTCACATCTTCAGGAGGGCGCGATGCATCCCAATCCGGTTTTTCACGATGCCGACAGTGCACGCAACATCGGGTTTGCCCGCGTGCGGGGCTTTGGCCTCCTTGTTGTGCAGGCCGAAGATGGCCCGCATCTGAGCCATATTCCGTTTTTGCTGAGCGATGACGCGGAAACGGCGGATCTGCATCTGGTGCGCTCCAATCCGATCGCGCGGATGGGTGAGGGGCCGCACCGTGCCAAGATCGCAGTGTCGGGACCCGACAGCTATGTCTCGCCCGATTGGTACGGGGTGAGCGATCAGGTGCCTACGTGGAACTACATCGCCGTTCATCTGACCGGCACGCTGGAGCGGCTGCCGCAGGAGGCGATGCACGAGATGCTGGACCGCCAATCGGCGGCCTATGAGGCGCAGTTGTCACCCAAGGCACCCTGGACCACCGGCAAGATGACACCCGACGTGCTGGAGAAGATGATGCGGCAGATCGTGCCATTCCGGTTTACGGTCGCGGAGGTGGATGGGACCTGGAAACTGGGCCAGAACAAGCCGGAGGCGGCGCGCCTTTCGGCGGCGAAAGAGATGTCGGTGCACGGGATCGGAAGCGGTATAGAAACGATCGCTGCGATGATGGGTAATCTCGATCATACTTAACTCAAGGTTGCCAAGGCGCGCGATCGGGTAAAGAGTGGCCCGAAATACTCCCCCGCAAAGGACCAATGCGATGAAGCTCTATTACGCCCCGACCTCGCCTTACGTGCGCAAAGTTATGATTCTGCTCGAAGAGACCGGGCAGAGCGGCGATGTGGAGTTGCTCAACGTGTCGACCACGCCTCTGGCTGCAGACAGCGGGCTTTTGTCAAAGAACCCGCTGGCGAAGGTGCCGGCGCTGGAGCGGCCCGATGGTCCGACACTCTATGATAGCCGGGTGATCACGGCTTATCTGGACGCACGCGGCGGCGACAAGCTTTACCCGACCGGCAGCCGCCGTTGGGATACCCTAACGCTCGAGGCGACGGCGGACGGGATTCTGGATGCAGCGCTCCTGATGATCTACGAGGGCCGTCTGCGCCCTGAAGAAAAGCGGATGCCCGAATGGGTTGAGGGGCAGTGGGACAAGGTCTCACGGGGTGTTGCCGCGCTTAATACACGCTGGATGAGCCATCTGAATGGACCGCTCGATATGGGCCAGATCGCCGTAGGCTGTGCGTTGGGCTATCTCGATTTCCGGCATGACGCGCGCGGCTGGCGCAAAGGCAATGACGGCCTTGCCGCCTGGTACAAGGAATTCGAATCGCGTCCCTCGATGCAATCGACGGTGCCACCGGCCGCGTGATCCGGGGGAAATAGATCAAATCGCCAGTGAAATTACGCAACTGCGACGGTTTGCGCAGCTAAACCATCTGGACGATTATGATACTGCAAGCTAGATACTCGGCCAATGTCCGACGTGCTCAATTTGAGAGCGTCATAATACCTGTTGGCTTTCATTGAGCCCAAATACGGAGAAACCGACGTGTCACAAACTGATGATACTGCAGGCAACCGGAGGGATTTCCTCTATTATGCGACCGCGGGCACGGGTGCCGTGGCTGTCGGTGCCGCCGTTTGGCCGCTGGTCAACCAGATGAACCCGTCCGCCGACGTGCTGGCGCTGTCCTCCATCCGCGTGGATGTGAGCGGCATCGAGCCCGGATCGCAGCTGACCGTGAAATGGCTTGGGAAGCCCGTGTTTATTCGCCGCCGCACCCCTGAAGAGATTGAAGCGGGCCGTGCCGTCGAGCTGTCGGAGCTTCCCGATCAAGTTGCGGAAAACGCAAACATCTCCGGTGATGCAACTGCGATCGACGCGAACCGTACATTGGATGAGAGTGGTGAGTGGCTGGTCATGATGGGTGTATGCACGCACCTTGGCTGTGTCCCTCTCGGTGATGCCGGCGACTTCGGCGGCTGGTTCTGCCCATGCCACGGATCCCACTATGATACTGCGGGCCGTATCCGCAGAGGCCCCGCGCCAAGAAACCTGCCAATTCCACCGGCAGAATTTCTTGACGAAGCCACATTGCAACTCGGTTAAAGGAAAGAACATATGTCTGGAATTCCTCACGACCATTATGAGCCAAAGTCGAACGGCGAGAAGTGGATTCACTCCCGCCTGCCGATTGTTGGGCTCATGTATGATACACTGATGATCCCCACGCCAAAAAACCTGAACTGGATGTGGATCTGGGGCATCGTGCTGACATTCTGTCTGGCGCTGCAAATCGTCACGGGCATCGTTTTGGCGATGCACTACAACCCCAGCGTCGATGGCGCGTTCGCGAGCATTGAGCATATCATGCGTAACGTGAACGGCGGCTATATGCTGCGGTACATGCACATGAACGGCGCATCGCTGTTCTTCGTGGCGGTCTACGCGCACATCTTCCGGGGTCTGTACTACGGCTCCTACAAGGCGCCGCGCGAGATCACTTGGATCATCGGGATGATCATCTACCTGTTGATGATGGCCACCGCGTTCATGGGCTACGTACTCCCATGGGGTCAGATGTCCTTCTGGGGCGCGACAGTGATCACCGGCCTCTTCGGTGCCGTGCCGTTCATCGGTGACGCGCTGCAGACATTTCTGCTGGGTGGGCCTGCCGTAGATAACGCGACGCTGAACCGCTTCTTCTCGTTGCACTATCTGCTGCCGTTTGTAACAGCGGGTCTTGTGATTCTGCACATTTGGGCCTTCCACACCACGGGCAACAACAACCCGACCGGTGTACCTGTGCGCACGACGTCCAAGGATGAGGCGGAGAAAGACACGCTGCCATTCTGGCCCTACTTTGTGATCAAGGACCTTTTCGCGCTAGCCGTGATTCTCGTGGTGTTCTTCGCGGTCGTGGGCTTCATGCCTAACTATCTGGGCCACCCCGATAACTACATCGAAGCGAACGCCCTGGCGACGCCGGCGCATATCGTTCCTGAATGGTACTTCCTGCCGTTCTACGCGATCTTGCGTGCTTTCACTGCAGAGGTCTGGGTCGTGCAAATCGCCACATTCGTAACTGGTGGCATTATCGACGCAAAATTCTTCGGTGTTCTTGCGATGTTTGGTTCGATTGCCGTCATGGCTGCAGTGCCATGGTTGGACACAAGCCGCGTCCGCTCCGGCCGCTATCGCCCGATGTTCAAGTGGTGGTTTGCCATTCTTGTAGTCGATTTCTTCGTTCTGATGTGGGTTGGTGCTATGCCTGCGGAAGAGCCATATGCGACCATCTCTTTGATCGCGACAACGTACTGGTTTGCTTACTTCCTCGTTATTTTGCCGCTGCTTGGCGTGATCGAGAAGCCAATGACGCCGCCAGAGACGATCGAAGAGGACTTTAATGCGCATTATGCGCCGAAAGTCGGCGGCACGACCACAATCGTAAACCCCGCGGAGTGAACCAGAGATGAATATGATCAAAGCAACACTCCTATCCGCCGTGATCGCCTTCACTGCGCCTGCCGCTTTTGCGGCAGGTGCGAGCGAACATGAAATTGAAAACATCGACTTTTCATTCGACGGACCGTTTGGCTCGTACGATGTGAACCAACTACAGCGCGGACTGCAAGTCTACACCGAGGTTTGTTCTGCCTGTCACGGTCTGAAATACGTCGCTCTGCGCACGCTGGGAGATGAAGGTGGTCCGATGCTCCCCGAGGAGCAGGTCATTGAATATTCCAAGCAGTGGGAAGTATTCGATGCAGAACTTGACGATTACCGTGAAGCGACACCAGTGGACCACTTCCCCGAATCTGGGCTGGCGAATGCACCCGACCTTTCTCTGATGGCGAAAAAACGGGCGGCGTTCCACGGACCTTATGGTCTGGGGATCAACCAGCTTCTCAAAGGCTTCGGTGGTGCCGAGTACATTGCAGCGCTGCTGCATGGCTACACCGGGGAAGAGAAAACCCAGGCTGGTGTGACGCTGTACGAAAACAAGTATATGGCCGGGGGCTGGATCGCTATGGCCCCGCCGCTCTATGAAGAAGCTGTCGAGTACGCTGATGGCCACTCCAACAGTGTAGAGGCGATGGCGGAAGATGTTGCCGCGTTCTTGATGTGGACAGCTGAACCGAAAATGGCCGACCGTAAACAGGCTGGCTTTGCCGGTGTGTTGTTCCTGACGCTGATGTCGGTACTGCTGTACCTCACGAACAAGCGTCTTTGGGCTTCGGTCAAAAAGAAAGACTGAACCTCATAAAGGTAATTTTAAAAAGCGCCCGCAGATCAATTCTGTGGGCGCTTTTGCGTTTTAAGACAAGTTTTGCTTTGAGCTTAGCAGATTTTCTGGCCCTAAGCCGTAAGGTGTGTGCCGTTCTGTCCCGTGATACGCGCGGATACGATCGCGCCCTCTGACTGTGTCGTTTCAAAGTGTACCTCGGCAAACTGTGCCGTGCGCCCCATAAGGGGGTTTTCCATCAGAATGTGATGATCGCGCCCGACTTGATCGCGCAGATGATGCTGCACTTGTGCCTTCCCGGCAGCACGCAAGCGGGCGGCACGCTCTTTGATTACGCCCCCGTTCACCGCAGGCATCCGCGCAGCAGGCGTGCCTTTCCGGGCTGAATACGGGAAGATATGCAGCCAGGTTAGATCACATTCCGCTACCATCTTGAGCGTATTGTCGAACATCGGATCGGTCTCGGTTGGAAAACCGGCGATAAAATCTGCGCCGAAGGTCATATCGGGCCGGAGCTTGCGCGCTTGGGTGCAGAAGTCGATGGCATCATCACGTAGGTGCCGCCGCTTCATCCGCTTGAGGATCATATCGTCGCCATGTTGCAGGGAAAGGTGCAGATGGGGCATAAGCCGCGGCTCCGTCGCGATGGCTTGCATCAGATTTTCGTCGACCTCGATCGAATCAATCGAACTGATGCGCAAGCGCGGCAGATCCGGCACCAGCCGCAGGATCCGCATCACTAGATCGCCAAGCCGGGGCGCCGCCGGAAGGTCCGCTCCCCAGGAGGTGAGATCGACGCCGGTGAGCACCACTTCGTTAAAGCCCTTATCGACCAGACGCTTTATCTGGTCTACCACGACACCAGCGGGCACTGACCGCGAATTCCCCCGGCCATATGGAATGATGCAGAAGGTGCAGCGGTGATCACACCCATTCTGAACCTGAACATAGGCCCGGCTGCGCGTGCCGAAACCGTCTATCAGATGCCCCGCCGTTTCTTTCACCGACATGATATCGTCTACTTGAAGCGCTTCCGTTTCACCGATGAAATCAGCGGCCAGACCGCGCCATGTATCGCCCTGCATCTTTTCGGTGTTGCCGATCACCGCGTCGACCTCTGGCATAGAGGTGAAAGTCGCGGGCTCTGTCTGGGCTGCACACCCGGTAACGATCAACCGCGCATCTGGATTTAATTTACGAAGCTTTCGAATGTCCTGACGCGCTTTGCGGACTGCCTCGGCGGTTACGGCACAGGTATTAATCACCACAGCATCGCGCAGGCCCGCGTCCGCTGCCAATTCCTTCATCGCCTCCAGCTCATACTGATTCAGGCGGCAGCCGTGATTAGAGAAAATCGGTGCGCTCATCCGCAGCTCGCAATGAAATCTGAAGTGAATACGCCATCCGCGACGTGCATTGTGGGGCCGGTCATCCAGACGCCGTCCGCCCGCCAGTCGATCTGGAGTGTGCCGCCATCCAGATCGATGTTCACGCTGCGCCCTGTGAGGCCCCTACGTGCCGCTGCCACCGCAGTGGCGCAACTCGAGGAGCCCGAGGCAAGGGTGACCCCCACACCGCGCTCCCAGACCCGCATACGAATATGACCGGGGCCGATGATCTGGGCAATCTGTACATTGGTGCGCTCTGGGAAAAGCGGGTTATGCTCATGTGCTGACCCGAACTGCGCAAGATCGATACTTGTGACATCATCGACGAAAAAGGTGCAGTGCGGGTTCCCCATCCCGGTCGCGACAGGCGCACCCTCAATCGGGAGGGAGAGTGTGTCCATCTCGCGGGCGAGGGGGATCTCGCGCCACTCGAGTTGGGGCTGGCCCATGTTTACCGAGGTGAGGCCGTCGCCCGAATCTTTTGCGAACAAATCCCCGCGATCGGTCGTCAAATGCAATGCATTCACGCCGGTCTCGTCCATCAGATAGCGCGCAATGCAGCGTGTCGCATTGCCGCACGCCGCCGAGGTCGAACCGTCTGCGTTATAGAATGTCAGATGTGCATCGCTCGCGCCCGTGGTGATCACAGCGAGTTGGTCAAACCCCAGCCCCATCTGCCGATGCGCGATTCCCCTGATGAGACCCTGTGATAGTGGTATTTCGCGCGCCCGCGCGTCTACAACGACAAAATCATTGCCGAGCCCGTGCATTTTCATGAACGGCAAAGAAGAGGTGGGTGAAAAGCTCATGCTGCGCATATAGCTGGAGTGTTAGGCTTATTCCAGCAGTGCAGAACAGATTCGTGCTTTATGGGGGTTGACCCCTACCCCGCAGCTTTCTAAACAGCGCAGCAGTGGGCCTGTAGCTCAGTTGGTAGAGCAACTGACTTTTAATCAGTAGGTCTCGGGTTCGGATCCCGACGGGCTCACCACTTTTTCTTATTTCTGACAAAGTACGGCAATGAGTGGTGGCGATGATGTGTCGTCGCCGCGGTGCTTGTTCGCAAGAGTGCTGACACGCGTATACCGGTTGCACTCGCCAAAAAGTTGGGGTGCGGAGTCGGGAAGGCGACTGATAATACTCTTGCCTTAACGAGGGAGGCACATGGAGTGGCTGTACAGTTCTGTCGACTTTGCGAGGATGCTGCTTGGAACGACTGCGCGCTTGGCTCCGGGGACTGTGACCCGCCAGTATTGAGTAATTGGCAAGAAAGTGCCGCCGTTTTGCAAAACGAGGCCTTGGCGAGTCTGGTCTGCGTGATCTGGTAAGGCATCAGGCCACTCACGCCTGCGCGGAATGCACCCGTTTGGCAGTGGCATATCTGGTGCGGAAAATAGCGCCCAATACGGCCCCTAAATCCCGCAGTTGTCGCCTTTTTACTGCTGTAGACATCAACCGATCGAAGCCGTTTTTCGTGTGGCATTTTCCACGATTACGTATGGCGGCGATATATGTTCCTAGGGGCGGCATGTTGGATCAAATTTCCGGCGGAAGAATATTGAAATGATCCAGAGAAGGTCATGACCGCAGCCTGCCGCCAGGCCAATCCGCGCTGCGCAGGGAATTGGTGGATCCGCACCAGAAAGTTTCGGTCACCCCGCCCGAGCATGAGTGCCCGATGGGGCTGGCAAGCGGTTTGCGGTGCTTCCGATTGGCAATTCGATTGTCCAAGCACACCTGTATCGCCGCGCGGCTTGTGGATGAAAATCAGTATTAGCCGTCACCGCTGCCTCGGCGTCGTTTTATCTTCGCGGGCCTTGCGCCATTTTTCCTGCTCGGCGCGTTGTCTGGCAGGACGGCACTTCGCGTCATTGTCGCAATAGGCTGTTACCTCATCAAACCGGGTAGGATCGCTTATCTAATCGCTGCGGTTCTCGTTCTGCTTCCGGCGATTGCGCTGTCTGACAGCCTGTTCTAGCAGATTCAGACCGATTTGCAGCGCGTCACTGCCATTTTCGCCATCGCTGCCCATCGCCTTTGTATCGGATCTGCCTGATCGGGAGGTCAAGCGGATGCGCGAAAGGGTGATACCCTCCTAAGCGCAGCTTGCGCAGTCGATGCGGGTCTCGGAATTTACGATCTTGCGCGGCTTTTTCCGTAAATTTCTGATTTTCTGGACAATGTGACAGTGCTGCGAAACACCCTAAGCGCGTATCTCAAACTGACCTAGGATCTGGCGTAGCAGGCCCGGCTCGTATCGGTCCTCGATACTATTTTCGGCACCGGGTTTTTCAGCCTGCGGGGAATTTTGCTTTCCTCCATGATCTTGCTTTTGTCGGTTTCGGTGGTCGCCGTGGTCCGGTTTATCCGGTGGAGCCCGCCAGGCCTGTTCTGGAGACGGCACTGCTTTTCTCGCCTTACTTGGCGTATTTCTGTTCGTGGCTTACTTTCCGTCAGTCCCGGCGCCAAAGGGCTCGCCGGGTTGGATGAGCAGTTATGCAGCATCTTCGGGGAGCAATTGTGTCTGTACGCGCCACGTCTTTCGCCCGACGACTTGTCATAACCGGTCGTGCCGCGACGCGCTAAATTCTGCTGCATCTTCTGGTCCCGTCAGGGGAGTTGGTGACGGCGCACGCCGAGATTGGCAAGGGGCTCCGCCGACTTCGGGCTGCCGCCTACTACCGTGAATTGGCCGAGACTTTGGATGTTCCTCTCGAGAGGGCAGAAGGCGGTGGTGACGCGCGCCTTCGGTGGCCAAAGGCGCGCTGTTTCACAGACTGCTGCCCTCGACGCGGCCGTAGGGTTCGGCTTGAAGTCGGATTCCTTCTTCGCGATCCGGTGAAGCACTTCAACTCGGGTTCGGCAGGTTTTCCGCTTCATCAGTTTTTGGCTTAAGTTTGTGGGCGTCGCCATAATGGCTCACCCAAAGGTCTCAACCGTGATCGTCGCGCTCTCCAGAGCCGTGCGCACCGCGCGCGCGATCTCGACCGCAGTCGGCGTGTCGCCGTGCAGGCAGATCGTATCGATCGCGGCGGGGATGCGTTTGCCGCTTTGCGTGATAATCGCGCCGGCCTTTACCATCTCGACCATCCGCGCACCCGCAATATCGGGATCGTGAATCACCGCACCGTCGATGCTACGGTCGACAAGTGTCGCATCATCATTGTAGGCGCGATCGGCGAAGATTTCGCCCGCCCAGGCACAACCAAGCGCTTCGACAGCCTGCTGCTGCGCTGTGGCGGCGAGGACCATGACAATGAGATCGGGATCCACCGAGAGCGCGGCCTCATAGAGGTCACGCGCCAGCTCTGGGTCCTCGGACGCCATATTGGCCACGGCACCGTGCAGTTTGAGATGGCGCACCTTTGCGCCCACGCTGCGGGCCATGCCAGTTGCGGCGGCGACCTGATAGCGGATCTGGTTTTGCAGTGTCGCGCGCGGCACTGACATACGATTGCGCCCGAAACCCGCGAGATCCATGAAGCCGGGATGCGCGCCGATGCCGACGCCATTTTCATGCGCCAGCGCCATCGTGGCCGCCATGGTATCCGCATCCCCGGCATGGCCACCACAGGCGATATTGGCGGATGTTACCGTGCGCAGCAGCGCTGCATCATCACCCATTTTCCAAGGGCCATAGCTTTCGCCCATATCGGCATTGAGATCGACGCGCATGCGGTTACTCCTCGGGTGCAAAGGGATTGTTGGCGGCACTGATTACGCCGCTGATAAGCTGGTAAGACAACAGGTCGCGGATGCTGTGCGGATCGCGGAGCAGGGCCGTTATGTTCGATCCCAGAGCGGCGCGGGCCGCATTGGCGCGTTGCTCAAGCGTACGGGCCTCGTCGAGCGAGACGAACTCAAACGAGAGGGCAGCGCCCGCAGGAGCCTGCGCCACCCGTGCCATATCACAGGGCAGTACGGTGCCGATCCGTGGGTATCCCCCCGTGGTCTGACATTCGCACATCAGGACAAATGGTGCGCCATCGCCCGCGATCTGGATATCGCCCGGCACGATCACATCCGACAGGATGGTGAGCTGCCCCTCGGCCACGAAGGGCGCGCCATCGTGGTCCATGCGTACGCCCATCCGGTTACCGCGCGCATCGCGTCGAAAGGATGTGGTGCCAAAGCGTTCCCGGGTCTCGGTGTCGAAATGCTTGGTCTGCATGGAGGCGGTGATGCGGATACGCCCGCCAACGAAGCGGTCATCCGCAGGCAGGGTCATCCCCGTCGAGCTGCCATTGTCGGGCCCTATGGGCAGAGCATCACCGCCTGTCAGCGCAGCGCCCAATCCCGCGCTCAGATGCGCCCCACGGGCGCCCATCATCTCCGGTGTGTCGATGCCGCCGCCGACATGCAGATAACCGTAGGTGCCACTGCGCGCGCCGCCGATTTTGAGCGTGGCGCCTGCGGGCAGCGGATGGCTCGCGTTCCAGGCGACAGGGGCGTCGTCGATCATGGCAGTCATCGGCGCGCCGGTGAGAGCGATGCGCAGGTCCGCCCCCGCACGGAACGTGCCGCCCATTCCCACCATTTCGAGCGCGGCGTACTGTTCGGGTTGCCCCAGCAGTGCCGCACCTTCATGCAGCGCCAGCGTATCGGCGGCGCCGCCCCGCGTGAGCCCCTGAGCCAGATAGCCGGGCCTGCCCATGTCCTGTACGGTGACGGCGGGGCCGCACGAGAGGATCTCGAGGGTGCGGCTCATGCGAGCACCTGCCGCTGCGCGCCGCCGTTGCCGCTTGTGTCGCGCTCGACGATCCGCGCGTATTCGGCTGCGGTCACGGAAGCAAAGCGCAGCTCGTCGCCGGGCGCGAGAGCAATGGGATGGTCATCTTTCGGCCGGAAGGTGCGAAAGGCGGTCTGGCCTACATGGCGCCAGCCCGTGGGTGAGGCATTGGTGAAAATGATCAATTGCCGGATCGCTACCACAAGTGCCCCTGCCGGCACCGACTTGGTCAGTGCTTGCTGTCTCGGGATATCCCAATGCGGCGGCAGTTCTCCGGTATAGGGCTGGCCGGGCGCGAAACCGATCGTGAGCACGCGGACGCGGGCCGATGAAAGCTCCGCAATGGCTGTCTCCGGCGACACGCCCGCGGCTTGGGCTGCTTCCTCCAGCTGCGGTGCTGCATCGGTGCCGTAGAGTGTCGGGATTTCCCACAGGGTCCGCCCGGCGGGCAGCGGAGCGCTGTGCCAGTCTTGCGTGGCCAGCAGCGCGTTGAGCTTTTCGGTGATCCCCTCAGGCGCGGTGGTGACCAGATCAACACTGATGAAAGTCGAGACCAGCGATGTTGACGTCTCGCGCACCTCCGGCCAATCCTCCGCTTCCACTGCGGCGCGAAAAGCGATGGCGGCGCGGTTGGCGGGCTCACTCATGGTATCGGCAAACTGGACCAGAAGACCAGCGAGGCCTACGGCACGGATCTGGACTGGCTCAGCCATCAATAGGCGCTTTGGGCAATTGTGGGCATAAATACCAACATGTCGATCTCCTCTAGGCCAGACAGACCAGAGCGGGCGCGCAAATGCAATGCTCCTTGCCCCGCCAAGCGGCGCTGCCCTCGAGGATCATAATGCCGGCCTTCTCCCTGATTATGATTGAGGCGGCGTTGGTGCTGCCGGATGCGATTTCGGGCATGATCGAGAAAACTGCTTACCGCCGCACCGCCTATTTTTTGCAGTCGGCTCGAAAACCCGACGTCCTCCATGTTGCCTCGGCCTGAAATCATCGGATGAATTGAAAGAAGCTTTTTCAGAATGGAAAAATAAGAATGAAATGATTTGTACTTTGAAGTCTGATACATGACTGGTGTTTCATCAGGAGAGAACCCAGGCGGACGGCTCGGAACAGGCTCAAAAGCTCCCTGATGTCCGTGACCATGACCGCCAAGGGCTGCTGCGAAAGAGTTAGCCGAACTGGTGCTGCATTGAGGGCCTGAGCCAGTCGGCAGCGAATTCGATCCTGCTCACCCCGGCTAGCCGTTTGATCCGGTCAAGTTCCGCCTCAAATGCGCCCTGTCGCCCCTTGCCCCATGTCACGCCCCGCTCGGGCCAGATCGCGCGGACGCGTAGGGTATCCTCCGCGCGAAATGCTTTCATATCCACACGTCCCACCAGTCGCTCGCCCTGAAGCAACGGAAAGACATAATAGCCAAAGATGCGCTTGGCCTCCGGCACGAACACTTCGATGCGGTAGTCGAAGCCGAAGAGAAATTTGGCGCGCTTGCGGTCGCGCAGGGCGGGATCGAACGGGCTCAGAACGCGCAGGCGGTTGGTCGCGGGCTGTGTGATCGCAGGTTCATGCGCCAGTCCGGGCCGGGCGAGGCTGCGTTTCACGCTTCCGTCCGCGCCGGTGATTTCTATCTCTCTGATCTCGCCCCGGCGCAGGGCGTCGGCGCACCAATCCTTCGCTTCCGCCGCAGTCACATGCGCCCAAAATGCGGCGATTTCGCCTGAGGTGGCAAAGCCCAGACGATCCAGTGCTCCGGCGCAGCACCAGTCGATCGTTTGTTGTTCCGAAGGGGCGTCATTTATGCCCCAGAGATGTGGCTCCAGCGCACGTTCGGTCAGATCATAGCGCTTTTGAAATCCCTCACGTCCAACCACATGGAGCGCGCCGCTGCGCCACAGATACTCCAGCGCCGTTTTGGAGGGGTGCCAGTCCCACCAGCCGCCGGAGCCGCGCGCCTCCTGCTGGCCCACGTCAGATGAGCCGCAGGCACCGTGAACGCGGATGTGGTCCAGCACGGTCTGAAGCTGCTCCTCGAACCCGTCACGCCGCGAGGCGCGCCATTGCTTGCGCAGCTTGGCGGCATCGCGGGCGCGGCGCATGTGCCATTTGGGGTAGAAAGAGAGGGGAATCACCGCGGCGTCATGTGTCCAATGCTCGAAGAGGCCTGTATCCTGGTCATAGAGCCGCTTGAGATCTTCGCTCCGGTAGCGCGGCTTGCGGGCAAACAGGATCAGATCATGCGCGCGTGCGACGGTATTGATACTGTCGAGTTGTACGAAGCCCAAGCGCTCGATCAGTTGCAACAGGGACCTGCCGTCCGATGCGCCCTGCGGGGTGTCCAGCAGCGCGTGGCGGTCCATGAATATTCGCCGCGCCGCACTGTTGCTCAGGCGCGGCAGGCTCATCCGTGGGTGCGACGGCGCAGCGTATCTCCAAGCGACAGCGTGGGCTTCATGGTCACAGTCCTGGGCATGTCGAGATCGGGCTCCGGGGCCGATGCGTTCAGAATGATCTTCGCCGCGGCGCTTCCGATCTCGCGGCGGCAGGCGTCTGTTGTGGCAAGTTGTCTGGGCAGACCCGCCAGCAGCTCAATCCCGTTGAACCCCGCCAGCCCGATCTGGCCCGGCACGTCGATGCCTTCATCCAGCAGATGCAATAGCCCACCGGCACCGATCATATCGTTGGAATAATACAGAAAATCCAGGTCCGGCGAGCGTTTGAGCATGTCACGCGTCATCTCGCGGCCCTTCAGGAGGGCGGAGCCACCATGATAGAATGCGCGGTCCTCGATCTCGATACCCTCGCGGGCCAGCGCCTCGGTAAATCCCTCGAAGCGTTTGCGCGCGCGGTGATCCAGCGGCATCTTGGTGCCCAGAAAGCCGATGCGCTCATAGCCCTCGCGCAGGATCGCCTTGGCCATGTCGCGCCCGGCCTGACGGTGCGAAATACCCACCATCGCATCGACAGGATTGCCATCCGTATCCATGATCTCGACCACAGGAATGCCGGCATTCATCAGCATCGCACGTGTAGCCTCGGAATGCTCCAGCCCTGCGATGATCACCCCAGAAGGGCGCCAGGACAGCATTTCGTAGAGCACCTGCTCTTCTTTTTCGGGCTGGTAATCGGTCACACCGACGACTGGTTGCAATGGGGTATCGTCAAAGACCGCGTTGATCCCAGCAAGTACTTCGGGAAAAACCATGTTCCCCAAGGATGGAATGATGACAGCGACCAGATTGACTCGCTGGGAGGCAAGCGAGCCAGCGATCTGGTTGGGCACGTAACCCAGCTCTTTTGCCGCTGTTAACACCCGCTCACGCGTCGCGGCAGAAACGTCCCCGCTTTTGCGCAAAACGCGGCTCACGGTCATCTCCGAGACCCCGCAGGCCTCCGATACATCGCGCAGGGTGAGGGGGCGTTTGGGTTTTTGTGACACAGCTCTAATCCTGAAACGTAAACTTTTCTGCCTTGAGCGTAGTGTCTCCCTCCCAGACAGGCAATCGCCCATCTGCCTCCACCCCCTCTGGATTCGGCTAGAAATCTGGGGTATCGGAATGAAGTGGTCCCGTGGCTCAACTGGATAGAGCAGCCCCCTCCTAAGGGGCAGGTTATTGGTTCGAATCCAATCGGGGTCACCACTTTAGTTATTATAGCGATGTCCTAGGCACATCGTGTGGCTGGGGATCTCTGAAGTTGCCTCGAAGAAAGAAACCCCCGTCCGGATCCAACTAGAAGGGCGCACAGGTGCCAACTTTTATGGGATTGTTAGATCGAGCACCGAGTCTTTGGACAGACACACCAGTTTGATCGCGATATTTCGGTCTTGTCCGACAGCTTTGCCAAAGCAGGCATAGATAGCCTGCCGTTTCCTAACTGTTCATATCACCATAGATCGTCACAGGCCCGAAGAAGGTGGGGGACCGTCATGCGCCGTGAGCAAAGTTTTGCCTTGGGACATGTATGGGGTTGGCCAAGCGCGTGCTGCGCGTCCATACCCCAGCCGAAACGCTTGCGGCTGGTCTTGTACACGGCCTTAGACGTTTGCATGAGGTTTCTTGGCATTGATCTCGGAACATCCGGCATCCGCGTGCTTATGGTCGATGCGCGGGGCGCTCCCGTCGGCGCGGTATTGAGGTGATCATCCGATTCCCGGCTTTACCGCTCCAAAACTTGAATGGCGGCGGCTGCACGAGCCGGATATCTTTGCGCAGGTGGCAAAAGTGCTGCTGCCTGCTGCCTATCGCAATCACCATCTGACGGGCGCCCATGTCGCCGATATGTCCGACAGTGCCGGGACGGGTTGGCTCGATCTGGCAGCGCGCGATTGGTCGCTGCCTCTGTTGGAGGGGACGGGGATTCGGCCTGACCAGATGCCGCGATTGGTGGAAGGTAGTGCTGCTGCAGGGATTTTGCGCGGGGATCTGGCGGCGCATTGGGAGGAGAATGTGCGGCCTCCCGACGATGTGCAATTCGCGCCCTATCTGTCGGGCGAGCGGACGCCGCACAACGATGCCCATGTGCGCGGCAGCCTCGCCGGGATCAGCACCAGCACCACGACGCAGGATCTCACCCACGCGGTTTTGACAGGCGTCTGTTTTGGCTTGCCTGACGGTTTTGAGCCGATGGAGGCGACAGGCGCGCGGTTTGGAACGCTGTACGCCATCGATGGTGGTGTGGGATCGCGGTACTGGTTGCGGCTGCTGGCGACAGTTCTGGAGAAAGCCCTGCATCTGCCCGCAGGCGGCGGATTCGGCGCAGCGCTGGGTGCCGCGCTGCTTGGCATGGTTGCGGCGACGGGCGCGCGGTAGAGCACATCATGCGGGCCCCGGAGACTGCCGAGACCATAGCGCCCGATGCCGATCTGGTGGATCCATATACATCAGCCTACGCTAAATTCCGCAGTCTGTATCCCGCACTCAGAGCCTTCAGTTAGATCAGCGAAGTAGTGAAGTCGCCGCGAAGGGCCACTTCGAGCAGTTCGATATCATCCGAGGGCTCAACGTATTGGACGGTCATACCGGGGGGTACTACGAAGCCGTCGCCTGCTTGCAAGGGGCGGTCTTCGTGTCCCTGTGCGTGCAAGATCATTGCACCTTCCATCACGAAGGTGAAATGAATGTCCGCGTCGTGGGTGAATGCGGGTGGTGTGCCGTCCGCGCGGCGCAGTACTCTTATCCCGGCTATGCCCCTGGTCCCTGCCGTGATGCCGGTATCGCGTGCGGAAAAGCCGGGGATCTTGGCGGGATGCCATGTGGCACGCTCTTTTACGTGGTGTACGAAGATCTGGCCCTCCCACTCGCGCGCCGGATCGCCCGTGCCGTTCGGCAGCGTGAAATCATGGTCGATGGTGGTCACGTGCTCTGCGGGCACGCCGATCTCGATCACTTCGATGTTGGGCGAGGCTTCGACCACGCGGTGTCTGATACCGGGGGGCTGCGTCACGCAATCGCCCGCATGTAGCCGGATTACATCACCCTGATCCTCGTAGAGCACGTCAACCCAGCCGCGATAGCAGAAGATCAACTGAAACCCGACGGTGTGATAATGCACCATATCGGGCACAGGACCGCCATCGGGGATGCGGATATGGCTCGCGATGATGGAGCCGCCGAGGCGCGACGGAATGAGATCGCGGTAGTGCATCCCCGCGCGGCCAATCACCCAGGGCGCCTCATCCGCAAGGCGGCGAACGGCAAATTCGTGCTGCGTCGGGATTGGGATGAGCTGCGGCGTCAGCGGCACGATGGAAACGCGGGTGCCGTTGGGGGCCGTCAGCTCGCGCGCGCCACCTGCAAAAGCGTCCGGATCGTCGGTGAGAATGCGCAGATGGCCGGGGGGTACATCCGCGCCCTTCTCGATCCGCAGGCGGATGCCATGGCCGGAAAAGCTTGCTGTGGATGGATCATCAGCGGGGAAGATCGTCTCGAGCCGCATGCCGAGCGTCTTGGTGTAGAACGGCAGATCATCGCGCAATTCCTGCGTGGGTAGGAGGATCTCGGCGACGACGGGAGGGGTGATCATGGCGGCGGCCTCTTGGCTGTTTCGCGCGGTGGCTCGATTGGCAAAGGTCAGACGCGGGAGTTGTCGGCGTCTGACCCTATTGCGCTACAGGCTCGCGTCGAGTGCGGCCAGAATCGCATCGCCCATCTCGGTCGTCGAGATCGGCGTGCCGCCTTCTTCGCCCATCAGATCCGCAGTGCGCGCACCATCGGCCAGCACCTTTTCCACGGCCTTTTCAAGCCTCGTCGCTTCATCGCCCTGATCGAAGGAATAGCGCAGCGCCATGGCAAAGCTCAGGATACAGGCGATTGGGTTCGCCTTGCCCTGGCCCGCGATATCGGGCGCTGATCCGTGTACGGGCTCATAGAGCGCTTTCGGGCGGCCATCGGCATTGGGCGCGCCGAGCGAGGCGGAGGGCAGCATGCCCAGCGATCCGGTGAGCATCGCCGCCAGATCCGAGAGCAGATCGCCGAACAGGTTGTCGGTCACGATTACGTCAAACTGCTTGGGCCAACGCGTGAGCTGCATCGCGCCTGCGTCGGCATACATATGGGTCAGCTCGACGTCTGGGTATTCCGCGTCGTGGATTTCCTGCACCACGGTGCGCCACAGGATGCCACTCTCCATCACATTGGCCTTCTCCATTGAGCAGACCCTGTTGCTGCGCTTGCGTGCCAGCTCGAAGGCGGAGCGGGCAACGCGGGCAATTTCGGATTCGGTGTAGCGCTGGGTGTTGATGCCGACGCGCTCGTTGCCTTCCTCGAAGATCCCGCGTGGCTCGCCGAAGTAAACGCCCGAGGTCAGCTCGCGCACGATCATGATGTCGAGGCCCGCCACGATATCCTTTTTCAGTGAGGAGAAGTCCGCCAGTGCATCGAAGCATTGCGCGGGGCGCAGGTTCGAGAAAAGGTCCATCTCCTTGCGCAAGCGCAGCAGTCCGCGCTCTGGCTTTACCGAAAAGTCAAGATTGTCGTACTTTGGCCCGCCCACGGCACCGAGCAGAACGGCATCGACCTCCAGTGCGCGCGCCATCGTATCGTCATGCAGCGGGGTGCCGTGCTTGTCGTAGGCAACGCCACCTACCAGATCATGCTCGACGTCGAAGGCCAGATCGCGCTTGGCGCCGAACCAGTCGATGACGCGGGTGACCTGCCCCATGACTTCGGGGCCGATGCCGTCACCGGCGAGGATCAAAAGGGTCGGGTTAGCCATGCGATACGCTCCTGAAATTTGCTTAAATCGGCGTAGCGCGCGCGGGCTGGGGCGTCAAGGATTGGCGCGGCCGAGGTCCACCCAAAGCAGGCTGTGGCGGCTGGCCCCGGGGGCGGTTTCGATGCCTTGCGCGATAACTTTCCAGTCTGTGGACGGCAGCAGATAATCAACCTGCAATCCCTCGGGCATTGCCTCGGAAAAGATGGCGGTGGGCGCGTCGCCAAAGGGGTTTTGCAACAGGGGATGCGCCAGCAGGCCCCTGATTGCGCCGCGTCTGCCGCTGCCCCGCTTGGGGTCGATGTTGGCCGTCCCGAGCAGGATGAAGGGTTCCGTGCGTTCGTCCTCGTCGAGATAGGCGTTCCAGAAGGCCACTTCGTCGTGATTGCGGCGGCCATTGCGGTCCTCGTCTCCGTCATAGAGCGGCGGTGTGGCGTGGAAGGTCATAAGACGCAGAGTGCCGTTGTCCGGCGTCTCCACTGGCACAACCCAGTGGCCACGCGAGGATAGCCTGTGCACGTTGTGGACCCCCTGCCCACCGAACGGAGCGGCCCCGATCATCGGATAGATGTTGCCGGGAAAATCGCGCCATAGCAGCGGGGTGTAATCCTCTACGACGTCTCTTTGAACCGGGAAGCGGGACAGGATCGCCATGCCCCCCATCCCGTTGAACCTGCCAAACCCGTGCGCATCATCAGCGTCGCCCAAGCGGCCGTCGCCGTTGAGATCAAGACCGCTGGCCTGGCCTGCGTTGGGGGCGGCCGTGAAGCGGTGCGGATAGCTCAGGCCGCCAGATTCCAACGTGGAGACGAGTGCTTGGACCGCAGTGCCTTTCAGATCGTAATCGACGCCCTGAAGCGCAATGATATCGGGGCGCACTTTAAGCAGGAGCGCGGTAAATGCGCTGATTTGGGGGTCGTCGCCCTTGAGGATATCGCGCAGCAAGAGGCCGGGGCCCTTGCGTGTCAGTTCCGCGTTGAAGGTGGCAACTCGCAGGGGTTGCGCGTCTGCGGGCAGGGCTGCGCAGGCCAGAGCCAGCACCGCAGCGCATAAAAGATGGATCAGGCTGCCTGCAGCCCCTCGGCCGCCTGCTCGGCATAGGCACGCTTTCGCTTCTCCTCGATCATGTCGGCAATCTTGCCCATGGCGATGCCGCGCATGATGATGCTTGCCGGTAGGAAGGCCCATGCTGCAATTGTCCAAATCAGGGTTTGCGGGTTCTGCATTGTAATTGGGTCTAGCAGATCAGCGGCCAGTTTGACCACAGCCGGCACGGCAAAAGGCAGAAGGAAACCGAGTGCGATATTGACCCGGGCATCACGCTGCAACCGCTCGAGCACATCGCCGCCCGCGGTCGGATCGAAAAGCGGAAGATTGACCCAGACATTGAACGCCCCGGAGCGCGCAGGCCAGTTGAGCAGTCGCACAAGGACCAGAAAGGCGGTCATGGCGATGAGCGAAATCAGGTAGGAGAGGCCCGCTGCCGTGCGCACGAAGCTTACAGTTTCGTAGGAGGCATCCGCTGGCAGCATCAGCACAACCATGCGGACGGGCGAGTAGGGGAAGTCCATGGCATTGCCTACAATCGTCCCGATCGAGGTGAGTGCGGTCGTCAGCAATGTCGGATCACTCATCCCCTTCACGATGACGCTCAGCAGAAAAATCATGGCAAACAGGGATATAAACCGCAGGCGGTTGAACGGGGCGGCATTGCGAAACTCTACAATGCTTGGAAATACCGAATTATATTCGACAAATGTCAGAACCGCAGCGAGAAGCGCCACGAGCAAGACGATCTGGGTCGAATCGCTGGACATGCCCGGCAGCACAAGCGCCGGTGTCATGATCAGGGTCGCAACCAGAAGTCCACGCGCCACGGCGCTGGTCATACGTACTATCAACGTTCTATCCCTTTCAAACTGGCCAGCCGCGTTTGTCGCGTGCTTGTCCCAACTTGATGCCTTCGGGTTCGGAAGGACTGCCTCATTGTTGTCACAATCGTGCCTTCTTTCGCCTTAGTTCTCAAGACTATTGCGCCAGATGAGCCGACAGTTGGGGCGTTTTGAGGGAGGGGGTGGTGCGTTCTTGCATCATTTGCACGGCGCAAATAAGGCAATCGCAACATCTAGTGGGCAGGGGCTGCCAGCCCACTAAAATAACAGCTCAACTTTTAGAACAAGCTAATTAAAAGTTAAGTCTTCGCAATTATGTAGAAGGCGCTCAAACCCAGGGACGGCTCTGGGTTGCGGCCGCTTCGAAGGTGTCGATCGCGGCGGCCTTCTCCATGGTCAGGCCGATATCGTCGAGGCCGTTCATCAGGCAATGCTTTTTGAAAGCGTCGACTTCGAAGGTAAATACTTCGCCGTCCGAGGTTGTGATACTCTGGCTCTCAAGGTCGATCTCGATGCGGGCGTTCGCGCCCTTTTCCGCGTCCTTCATCAGCACATCAACCTGTTCTTGCGGCAGAACGATGGGCAGGATGCCGTTCTTGAAGCAGTTGTTATAGAAGATGTCGGCGTAGGACGGCGCGATCACGCAGGTGATGCCGAAGTCGGCGATGGCCCATGGCGCATGCTCGCGGGAGGAGCCGCAGCCGAAGTTATCGCCCGCCACAAGGATCTGAGCATCGCGGTACTGCGGCTTGTTGAGGACGAACTCGGGGATTTCGTTGCGGTCGTCGTCATAGCGCATCTCGTCGAAGAGATTGACGCCAAGCCCGGAGCGTTTGATGGTTTTGAGGAACTGCTTGGGGATGATCATATCGGTGTCGATGTTGATCAGATCAAGCGGTGCAGCGATGCCGCTGAGGGTGGTGAACTTGTTCATGAACAAACTCCTAATCTTGGACCACTAGCTGTGGTGTGTTTCAAATTAGTGACGCGCAAGCGCCATGAGCCCCTGTACCCCCGTAACACCGCCTGACGGCCTTACGGGGGTGGGGCCATTACTACATCATCTCGCGCACGTCGGTGAGCTTGCCGGTCACTGCCGCCGCCGCCGCCATTGCGGGGGACATCAGATGCGTGCGCCCGCCGCGGCCTTGACGGCCCTCGAAGTTGCGGTTGGACGTGGCCGCGCACCGCTCTCCCGGCGCAAGCTGGTCCGGGTTCATCGCAAGGCACATCGAGCAGCCTGCAAGGCGCCATTCGAAACCGGCCTCGATAAAGATATCGGCCAGCCCTTCCTCTTCTGCCTGCGCGCGCACGAGCCCCGAGCCGGGGACGACCATGGCGCGCATGCCTTCCTTGATCTTCTTGCCCTTCAGGATCGCGGCCGCTGCGCGCAGATCCTCGATGCGGCCATTGGTGCACGAACCGATGAACACCGTGTCGATCGTCACGTCCGTGAGCGGTGTGCCTGCGGTCAGCCCCATGTAATCGAGCGAGCGCTGGGCCGCCGCGACCTTGCCGCCCGCGAAATCGGAAGCGGCGGGGACGCTTGCCGTGATCGGCAGCACATCCTCGGGCGAGGTGCCCCATGTGACGACGGGCGCGATGTCCTCGCCCTTGAGCGTCACGACCTTGTCCCAGTGTGCATCGTCGTCGGAGTAGAGGGTCTTCCACCAGTCCATCGCCGCTTCCCATTGCGCGCCTTTCGGAGCGTGGGGGCGGCCCTTGCAGTATTCAAACGTCTTTTCATCCGGTGCAATAAGGCCTGCGCGCGCGCCGCCCTCGATGGCCATGTTGCACACGGTCATGCGGCCTTCCATTGACAGATCGCGGATCGCTTCGCCGCAATACTCGATGACGTAGCCGGTGCCGCCTGCGGTGCCGGTCTCGCCGATCACGGACAGGGTGATGTCTTTGGCGGTGACGCCAGGGCGCAGTTTGCCGGTGATCTCGACCTTCATATTCTTGCCCTTGCGCTGGATCAGCGTTTGGGTGGCCAGTACATGCTCGACCTCGGAGGTGCCGATGCCATGGGCCAGCGCGCCGAAAGCGCCATGGGTCGCGGTGTGGCTGTCACCGCACACGACCGTCATGCCGGGCAGGGTCCAGCCCTGCTCAGGGCCGACGATGTGCACGATGCCCTGGCGGACGTCGGAAACGGGATAATAGTGGATGCCGAATTCCTTGGCATTGGTATCTAGGGCTTCCACCTGCACCCGGCTGTCCTCGGTCATGGTAGCGGCATTGGCGCGGTCGAGTGTGGTGGGCACGTTGTGATCTGGCACGGCGATGGTCTTGTCTGGCGCGCGAACTGTGCGGCCCGTCATGCGCAGCCCCTCGAAGGCCTGCGGCGAGGTCACCTCGTGGACAAGATGGCGGTCGATGTAGAGCAGGCAGGTGCCATCTTCGGCCTCATCGGCGACATGGGCATCCCAGATTTTATCATAGAGCGTTTTGGGGGACATATGGTCCTCTCCCTTGAATGATGTGGTGGTTTTGTACTTCGGATCCCGCGCGGGCGCGGACGCTTCTGTCGTCTGACAGGCGTTATAGTCGGGCAAGCACCGTGTGCGTCGCACCGAAAAAGCGCTCAGTCAGGCGCGCGCGGTCTGTCTGGTTGAACACGTGTTTCATGAAAACCCAGATACAGCGCATTGTGATGTGCCGCAAGGGTTGCGGGGCTTGTCCCTTCATGCAACGATTCCAGCCAAATCAGGAGACGCCATGCAAGACCCCCTTGATCCGTTCTCGGAATTTCTTGTGACACTGCAAGCGCTCTGGACCAATATACTTGGCTTCGTGAGTGGTGTGATCCAGCCAGGCTGGCGCCAAAATCAGGTGATCATAGTGGTGGTGCTGGCGTTGGTGGCCTGGGCCTTGCACCGTGGCAGTGGCACCGCGCTGCAAAATTGGGTCCGCTCGCGCGAAGGTTGGGAGAAGTGGCAGCTCCGCATGGTCGTCCAGGTCAAGCGGCGGCTGGGTCTGATCTGGTTCTCGGTCCTAGCATGGGCGGTCTATCTGATGATGCAAAGCATCACTTGGCCCTCGCGCTCCTATCTGATCGGGGTGGCGGCGACGCTCACGCTCGTCTGGGTTGGGGTAGCATTTGCCGCGCGGCTGGTGCGCAACCGTTTTATGCGCCGCCTCGTGACTTGGTCGTTGTGGATCTATGCCACGCTCTACTTCCTGAACGTCTCGGACGATGTTGCCCAGTTTCTCGACGGGCTTGCGCTTGAGCTGGGGGATTTCCGCCTTTCGATCCTGACGCTGATCTCGGCGATCGTTGTGATCGGCGTGCTGATCACGCTTGCACGGCTGGCCTCGACCACGGCCGCCAGCACGATCCGCCGCAACGAGGATATCAGCCCTTCCATGCAGGTGCTTGCCGTCAAGGGCGTGCAGCTGGCGATGTACGGGATCGCCTTCTACATCGGGGTGAACGCGGTCGGGATTGATCTGACCGGCCTCGCTGTCCTGTCGGGTGCGATCGGTGTGGGCCTTGGTTTCGGTTTGCAAAAGGTGGTCTCGAATCTGGTGTCGGGCGTGATCATTCTGCTCGACAAGTCGATCAAGCCCGGAGACGTGATCAGCCTCGGCGAGACGTTCGGCTGGATCCAGACGCTGGGCGCGCGCTATGCCTCCGTGGTGACGCGCGACGGTAAGGAATATTTGATCCCGAACGAGGATCTTATCACCGGGCAGGTGGTCAACTGGTCGCACTCCAACGATTTCGTGCGTCTCGATATCTTTTTCGGGACTGCCTATGGCGATGACCCGCATGTGGTGCGCAAGCTCGCTATCGACGCCGCCGCCTCCGTGCCGCGCGTGCTTAGCCACAAGGCGCCAGTCTGTCATATCGTGGGCTTCGGTGACAGCTCGGTGGATTATATCCTGCGGTTCTGGATCAGGGACCCCACCGGCGGGCTCACCAACATCCGCGGCAATGTGTATCTGGCCCTTTGGGATACGTTCAAGGAAAACAACATATCCATCCCGTTCCCGCAGCGTGAAGTGAAGCTGCTCGAAGTGCCGGAAGTCATGGCGGAGGGAACGCAAGCGGACTGAGGGGTGTTGGGTCTTCAAAGGAGACTGATATGACACATGAACTTACCCTGCGCAGCAAAGAGCAGCTGACACCCGACACGCACCGCTATGTTTTCGACAAGCCTGCCAATCTGGAGTTCAAGCCCGGACAAGCCACCGAACTTACGCTGCTCAAGGATGGATGGCGGGACGAGGCGCGTCCCTTCACGTTCACATCTTTGCCCGACGAGGGTGCGCTGGAATTCGTGATCAAGAGTTATCCTGAGCATGACGGCGTGACCGAACAGATGGCAAAGCTCGAGCCCGGCGACAAAGTGGAGATCGTGGAGCCATTCGGCGCGATCCAGGATCACGGGCATGGCGTGTTTATCGCCGCCGGTGCGGGCATCACGCCATTTATCCCGATTCTCGAAACGCATGATGCGGGCGGAAAAATGGATTGCACCCTGATTTTCACCAATGAAACGGAGAAAGATATTATCCTGCGCGACAAGTGGGAGAAGATGGCGGGGCTAAAGACGGTGTTCACCGTGACTGACGATTCAGGTGCCGATGTGGCCGAGCAAAAGGTCGACAAGGCGTTCCTTAACCAGCACATCGATGATTTTGGACAGACTTTTTATATCTGCGGCCCCGAAGGCTTTGTGGACGACGTCCGAGATGCCCTGAAGGCGCTGGGCGCGGATGCGGATAAAATCATCACAGAAGAGGGCTGGTGAGACAGGGGGTGGCTCCCGTCATTGTATTATGGCATGGGCGTTGCTAATTTAGAGCATACCCCAGCGCCGGGGGCCCGTCGGCGCGCCAAAAGGAGGACAATGTCCTGTCTACGCAAACTCACGCAGCAACCCCTGCGCACGCTGGCGCGGTCGTAATGGCCGGTCAGAAACAAGCGACCAGCGATTTGCTGCTCGAAACCGTTCTTTCCTCGCTGAATGATGACAAGGCCGAAGACATCGTGCAGATTGATCTGCGCGGTAAGACCGAGATCGGCGATCACATGGTGATCTGTTCCGGCCGGTCGACGCGGCAGGTGAGCGCGATTTCCGAGAAACTGGCCCAGCGGGTCAAGGACGAGTTCGGGCACACCGTCCGCACCGAGGGCAAAGGCACCGGCGATTGGGTGCTGATCGACACGGGCGACGTGATCGTGCATGTGTTTCGTCCCGAAGTGCGCGAGTTTTACCAGCTCGAAAAAATGTGGCTGCCGCAGCCCGACGACGCCTGATCCTACGTGAAGGTACACATCTGTGCCGTAGGCAGGCTGCGCGCCGGGCCTGAAAAGACGCTGATCGACGACTATCTGACACGATTCGAAAAGACCGGCCGGGGGCTCTCCCTTGGACCGGTTTATCTTTTGGAGGTCGATGACCGCAAAGGCGGCGGCATGATCGGCGAGGCCGCGCTTTTGCGCCGTGCGGTGCCGGAGGGCGCGGTGATCTGCGCGCTCGACGAGCGGGGTGAAGCCGAGACATCGCCTAAGTTTGCCGCACGAATCGCCGCCTGGCGTGATGCGGGGCGGAGCGATCTTGCGTTTATCATCGGGGGTGCTGATGGCATTGATCCGACTTTGCGCGCCGAAGCGGATCATCTTGTGTCATTCGGCCCTATGGTCTGGCCTCATCTTATGGTCCGGGCAATGCTGGCCGAGCAGCTCTACCGTGCGGCCTCCATCCTGTCAGGCGGCCCCTACCACCGTGTCTAGGGCAGCTTGACCGTCTTCGTGCTGGAAGACCAGCCGGTCACGGTGTCATGCGCTTCGATCACGACGCTATCTATCCCGTCGCCGATCACTACCCCGGACAGGGAGCGCGTGAACGGCTGCTCGTTCACATGCGGGTGCGCAAGATCGCGCTGGCCCAGAACGTTTCCATCGGGATCTTTGATCCGCCAGACATCGGCATAATCGTCCCAGCCGGTATCGGTATGGGAAATTGTCACGTCAAAAGTATAGCCGCCCGCCGTTTTGGACACCTTCACGTTCTGCACGACTGCGGGGTCTGCGAAGGCAGGGGATGCAAGTGCTGCGAGAATCACGACAATCTTTTTAATCATTTCAATCACCCTACTGTAAGACTGGTACATAATGGATCACGAAGCGTCTTCCAAGAGGGCCCTACGAGACTGTGATGCAAACTCGCGCCGCCAGATCACAACGGCCGTGATACTCGCTGCTGCGATGAGCGGGAGCGGCCCTGCCAGCCATGCAACGGCAGCCAGCCCGAAATAGATCGCGCGCAGGCCGCGGTTGAAGCTGCGGGCGGCTGCGATGTTCAATTCCGCCGCTTTGCGGGCATATTGTGGGCCTTTGGGGTGATCGGGATCGTTCGGCGCTGCTCCCATGATGACCGAGCAATACCCGAACAACCGATTCGACCACACGAATTTGAGAAACGCGCTTGTGAGAAACACCACGATCATGAGAAGTTTTAATTCCCAGATGATTTCGGGGTCGCGCGCATCGGTCAGATCGGCAGCGACGCCCGCGATCTGCTCCGCGTTGCCGATAAGCGCAAGCGTACCACCGATCGCGATCACACAGGTCGACGCGAAAAACGCTGTGCTTTGCCGCAATGTTCCGATGGTTTGCGCGTCGAAAATGCGCACCTCGCGGCCAATCATCTGTACCATCCACTCTCGACGGTAGCTTGCCATGATGAACGAGGTCGAGGGGCGCTTCATCGAGGGATGCTCGATCCACCAGCCCATAAAGGCCCAGAGGATGAGGAGTACGGCAAGGGCTGCCGCATCCATCAGGGATAAGAGCGAGAGGGTCTGAAGTGATATCATTCTCATTCTTTAGGCATATCGAGATCGCAAGGCCAGTGCTTGCGGGGACATAGCACGGCGCATGATCAGTGTTCACCTCTTTTAACAGGAATAGTTGATGGCGGATTCACCATCGCCACCGTTGACGCTCTGCGGCAGGGGTCAAATTTTATTGATCAGTGTGCGCCCAATAGGGCATCCGTCGGGCCGTGTTTTACCGGCTGTAAATCTGTTCGGCCATATTCTTGGCTGCGGTGGATCAGAGCCTGTGCGCGCTGACGTCGAGGGGCGCATCCGGTAGATGGATCTGGTAGGAATATGACGTTTTTGATAGCTTGGAGCCGCGGTAACCTCTCGCAGTGGGCCAGTCCCGTAGACAATTCGCGCGCGATGAGGGTTGCATTAACCCGAAATTGGTAATATTATTTTACCAAATCGATCAAATGTATCCCGGTTCAGGAGCGTCTATCATGGAAATGCCCGCCCCAAATCCCGCAGTTTTGGCCCGCAAGGCCCGCGTCGTGTCCCGGCTGAGCGCTGTACTGGCGTCCGATGCCGTCATCCATGACGAGCGCGAGACACGCGCCTACGAGTGCGATGCGCTCACCGCCTACCGCTGTCCGCCGATGGTCGCGGTGCTGCCGTCCACTACCGAGGAAGTCTCGGCGGTGCTGCGGATTTGCTTCGAGGAGGGGGTGCCTGTGGTTCCGCGCGGCTCCGGCACATCGCTGGCGGGCGGGGCGCTGCCGACTGCCGATTGCGTGATTCTTGGCGTGGCGCGGATGAATGATGTGATCGAGACGGATTACGACAACCGTTTTATCCGCGTGCAAACCGGCCGCACCAATCTGAGCGTGACCGGTGCTGTGGAGGAGGATGGATTCTTCTACGCGCCCGATCCCTCAAGCCAACTGGCCTGTGCCATCGCAGGGAACATCGCGATGAATTCCGGCGGCGCGCATTGCCTCAAATACGGTGTAACCACGAACAATCTGATGGGCGTGAAAATGGTCATGATGGACGGCGAGATTGTCGAGATCGGCGGCGCGCATCTGGACGCGGGCGGGCTTGATCTGCTGGGGTTGATCTGTGGCTCCGAGGGGCAGCTCGGCGTCGTGACCGAAGCGACATTGCGCATCCTGCACAAGCCTGAAGGCGCGCGCCCTGTGCTCATGGGGTTTGACGATAACGAAGTGGCGGGGGCGTGTGTCTCCGACATCATCAAGGCGGGCGTCCTGCCGGTTGCCATCGAATTTATGGACCGACCCTGCATCGAGGCGACGGAGGCTTTCGCGCATGCGGGCTACCCGATGTGCGAGGCGCTTCTGATCGTCGAAGTGGAAGGGTCGGACGCCGAGATCGACCACCAGCTCGACCTGATCATGGAAATCGCGCGGCGGCACAACCCTGTCGAGCTCCGCCAGAGCAAATCAGCCGAGGAAAGCGCCGCGATCTGGCTGGGCCGGAAATCGGCGTTTGGCGCGATGGGCCAGATCAATGATTACATGTGCCTCGATGGTACCATCCCGGTGTCGAGCCTGCCGCATGTGCTGCGCCGAATCGGCGAGCTATCCAAGGAATACGGCCTCAAGGTCGGCAATGTGTTTCACGCGGGTGACGGCAACATGCACCCGCTGATCCTGTTCGATGCAAATAAGCCCGGCGACCTTGAGCTTTGCGAGGCGATGGGTGCCGATATCCTGCGCTTGTGCGTCGAGGTGGGCGGATGCCTGACCGGTGAGCACGGGGTGGGCATCGAGAAACGCGATTTGATGCACGTGCAATACGCGCCCCTTGATCTCGAGGCGCAGATGGCTGTGAAGGATGTGTTTGATCCGCATTGGCTGCTCAATCCCGCCAAGGTGTTTCCGCTCGATGCGTCCGACGCGCGCCGCCAGTTTCCCATTGCGGCGGAATAACACTCCCCCCAGACCCCGAGGCCACACGACATGCACCTACCCCAGACCGAGGCCGAGCTGGCCGAGCACATCCGCGCGACCAAGGAGCCGCTGGCCATTTGCGGCGGGGGCACGCGCGGCGTGACGGTGGATGGCGCGCGGCTGGGCACATCGGGTCTGTCGGGCATCACGCTTTATGAGCCCGGCGCGATGACAGTCGTGGCGCAGGCAGGTACGCCTGTGGCCGAGATAGAGCATGCGCTGGCCGCCGAGAACCAGCGCCTTGCCTTCGAGCCGATGGACCACCGCGCCCTCATGGGCACCGACGGTGCGCCGACGATCGGGGGCGTGATGGCGGCGAATGTCAGCGGCCCGCGGCGCATCTCGGTGGGCGCGGCACGGGACTTCCTGCTGGGTGTCCGCTATGTTGACGGTATGGGACAGGCGATCAAGAACGGGGGCCGCGTGATGAAAAACGTCACGGGCTATGATCTGGTCAAGCTGATGGCGGGCGCTCATGGCACGCTGGGCGTGCTGAGCGAGGTATCTCTCAAGGTGCTGCCCTGTCCCGAAACGCAGGCGACGCTGGTGCTGCATGGATTGGACGACACTGCCGCCATTGCCGCGCTGGCACGCGCTCTTGGCAGCCCGTTCGAGGTGTCTGCCGCTGCGCATGATCCAGCGGCGGGCGAGACGCTTTTGCGGCTGGAAGGGTTTGCCCAATCCGTGAAATACCGTGCAGAGCAGCTGACCGCGCTTCTCGGAGGCGAGATAACGCTGGAAGAAAATAAGCCAGAGCGCTGGGTGGCATGGCGCGATGTGGATGCCTTTGCCGGGGCGCAGGGCGACGTGTGGCGCGTGTCCTGCAAACCCTCGGACGGGCCCGGACTGGCCGCGACATCAGGTGCTACAGCCGTGCTTTATGACTGGGCGGGGGGACTCATCTGGCTGCGCACGCCTGCGGGCCACGATCTGCGCGCAGCGCTGGGGACTTACGACGGCCATGCGACACTCGTGCGCGGCGAAGGGCATCCACGCTTTCAGCCGGAAGCCGCTGGCGTGGCGCGCATCACCGCAGGATTACGCGCGCAGTTTGATCCGCGCGGCGTGTTGAACGCGGGGCTGATGGGATGAGCTATATCGTTCTGTTCGTGATCGTGTTTGTGGGTGGGCCGCTCGCGTTTCGCGGGCTGACACGCGGCGTCCCGTCGAGCACCGTTTTAAGGCAGCTTGCCCTTTTCAGTGTGCTTTGCGCCGTTATAGGGCTCACCCTGCGCTACGGCCTTGCCGATCTTTGGGGCCGCAACCCGCTGGTGACTGGCGGGGGCCTCGTCTTCATCTGGGGCGGCTGGATCGGCCTTCTGGCATGTGGCACACAGGCGCTGCGCCACGTGGAGCCCTGCACGCGCATGCGCCGATTGGCCGCCGTGATGGGCGCGACAGGGACAACTGTACCGTGGTTCGGGCTGGCCAGTGCCAGTCTGATGATCGGCTGAGGGGAAATCATGCAAACGACATTTACCGATGAACAGCTCAAGCAGCCCGGCACCGGGCGGGCCAACGAGATCCTGCGCGCCTGTGTGCACTGTGGCTTCTGCACCGCGACCTGCCCCACATATCAGGTGCTGGGCGACGAGCTCGACAGCCCGCGTGGCCGGATTTATCTGATTAAGGATATGCTGGAGAACGAGCGCGTGCCCGATGCCAAAACGGTCAAGCATATCGACCGCTGCCTGAGCTGTCTGGCCTGTATGACAACCTGCCCCTCCGGCGTACACTACATGCACCTTGTCGATCACGCGCGTGATTACATCGAGCAGAACTACAAACGCCCCTTTTCGGACCGCGCATTGCGCTGGGTGCTTGCGCAGATCCTGCCCTATCCAATGCGCTTCCGCATCGCGCTGTTCGGAGCGAAGCTGGGGCGGCCCTTCGCGCGCTTCATGCCTGATGCCCGCCTGCGCGCGATGCTGGAGATGGCGCCTAAAGAGATCCCGCCTGTAAGCCGGAACGACGATCCGCAAACTTTTGCGCCGACTGCGCCCAAACGCATGCGCGTGGCTCTGATGACAGGCTGTGCGCAAAAGGCGCTCAACACCGACATCAACGATGCCACCATCCGCCTGCTCACCCGTCTGGGCGCTGAAGTGGTCGTGGCGGAAGGGGCGGGCTGCTGCGGCGCGCTGACCCATCACATGGGCAAGACCACCGAGAGCCATGCGACTGCTGCCAAAAACATCAAAGCCTGGGCGCGGGAGATGGATGATGGAGGTCTCGATGCGATCGTGATCAACACGTCCGGTTGTGGCACCACGATCAAGGATTACGGCCATATGTTCCGCAACGAGTCGCTGGCGGCGGATGCCGCGCGGGTTGCGGGGATTGCGCGGGACGTGTCCGAGGTGGTGATGGAACTGACGGGCACCGATGCGCAGGGCAATGAATGGCAGCCCGCGCGAGACTGGATCGCGGGAACCGACGCGCGGCCGCTGCACGACCGGCCCACCGAGGGGATGGTCGTCGCCTATCATGCGGCCTGCTCGCTTCAGCACGGCCAGAAGATCAAGACACATCCCAAGACGCTGCTGAAAAAGGCGGGGTTCACCATTGTGGAGCCTGCGGACGCGCATCTGTGCTGTGGCTCGGCGGGGACGTACAACCTGATGCAGCCGGAGATATCGCAACAGCTCAAGGCGCGTAAGGTCCGTACGTTGGAAGCGAAAAACCCCGATGTAATAGCCGCCGGAAACATCGGCTGTATGATGCAGATCGGCTCTGGCTCTGCCGTGCCGATCGTGCATTCCGTCGAGTTGCTCGATTGGGCCTGGGGTGGGCCGAAACCGCCGGCACTATCCAATGGGCATACACAAAAAGATGCCATTCCGCGCCTGCGTTGAGGGGCTGCCCTAATTTTGCCTTATCACGCCGCTAGGGCAGAGGTCTAAGGCAATAATACCGGGGGTTTCGACGTGCGCAGATGGGTGGCTTTAACCATTTTCGGCCTGTTGCTCACCTCCGGCGCATGGGCGCAGGACGCAGGGCTCAAGCGGCTCGATAATGGTGATGACGCCAAGGCGTGGGAAGCGGTCGGGCGGCTCGATATCGATGGCAAGGGATTCTGCACAGGGGCGCTGATCGCGCCTAAACTGGTGCTGACCGCCGCGCATTGCATGTTTGATAGCGAGACCGGCGCACGCATCGGCAAGGGGCATATCGAGTTTCTCGCGGGCTGGCGCAACGGACGCGCGGGCGCTTACCGCGATGTGGCCCGCGTGGTGATCCATCCCAAATACGTATTCAACGAGACGTCGTCGTCGGAGCGGGTTCGCAACGATCTGGCACTGCTGGAGCTCGAGCAGCCGATCCGGAGTACCTCGATCATCCCGTTCAAGACCGCTGCGCGCCCGCGTACGGGGGACCGTGTCGGTGTGGTCAGCTACGCACTCGACCGGTCGGAGGCGCCCTCCCTGCAAGAGGTCTGTGCCGTCCTCGCGCGCCAGGACGGCGTGCTGGTGACATCATGCTCCGTCGATTTCGGCTCGAGCGGTGCGCCTATTTTCGTGTTTGAGGACGGTGAGGCGCATATCGTATCGGTCGTGTCCGCCAAGGCCGAAGTGCGCGGCGAGCAAGTCTCGCTCGGCACCGCGCTGGGCCAGCCATTGGCGGAATTGCAGGCCGAGCTTGTGGCGGGCCGGTTTATCTATCTGGGTGAAAAACCCGGGGAGCGGCGTATCCGCGTGGGGGAGAAAACAGTCGGGGGCGCAAAATTTGTATCTCCGTAGTCTTCTCGCGCTGATCCTGCTCTGGGCCGCTCCCGCGTGGTCCGAGAGTGCGCTGATCGGTTTGAAACGGATCGAGCAGGCCTCCCCTTGGAAAGCGGTGGGCCGCCTCGACATGAGCGGCGGTGGATACTGCACCGCGACGCTGATCGCGCCCGATCTGGTACTGACGGCGGCCCACTGCACCTTCGACGCGCAAGGCGTTCGGCTGCCGCCGCAGGATCTCGTGTTTCGTGCGGGCTTCAGGGAGGGGCGCGTGGAGGCGGAGCGCAAGGTGCTCCAGATCGCGCGGCCCGATGCCTACCACTACAAGGATAAGGATCTGGCAGTCCGGATTGCCCATGATGTGGCGCTGCTGCGTTTGCACACGCCTGTCGCCACCCATATCATTTCTCCCTTTGTCCTAGAGCCGGAGCTGCTCAGCCGCGGGGTGGTCAGCGTCGTGTCCTACGGGCGCGGGCGCGACAGCCTGCCCTCGCTTCAGCAGACCTGTGCTGTGCTCGACAGTTTTCAGGGGGTGATGGTGATGGATTGCAACACGACCTTCGGTTCCTCCGGTGCGCCCGTATTTCGCCGCGAAGGCACCCAGATCCGGATCGCATCCATCATTTCCGGCTTTGCCGAGATCGGCGGCGTCCGGCGTACCACGGGGATGGCGTTGCCTGCGCTCGTGCGCGATCTGAAGGCGCAGATGATCGCGGAAGGTGCGCCGCCGCCGCCGCGCCTCAACCGCTTGACTGTGGGTACACGCGCGACAACGGGCGCGAAATTCGTCCGCCCGGGCGGCTCTTGAAACCCGCAAATTGATCCCCAAATTAGCGAGGTCCGGATGCCGCAACAGGGTCCTGACATTCAACCACGCGGGCCTGTCCAATGGTGGAAGGTCCGCTGACAATCGCTCAAAAATGAGGATGAACACATGCGTAATTTTGACTTTGCACCGCTTTACCGCTCCACTGTCGGCTTCGACCAGATCGCCAATATGCTTGACCGTGTGCTAACCGCCGAGACGGCACAGCCGACCTATCCGCCCTACAACATCGAGAAGCTCGAAGACGATTCCTACCGCGTGTCGATCGCTGTCGCCGGGTTTGCCGAGGCTGATCTGAGTGTGGAAGTGCGCGAGAAGGCGCTGATCGTATCGGCGCGCAAGGCAGATGAGGACGAGCGCAAGACCTACCTGCACCGCGGCATCGCCACCCGCGCCTTCGAGCGGCGCTTCCATCTGGCCGATCATGTGATCGTCACCGGTGCCACACATGCGGATGGTATGCTGCATATTACGATGGAGCGGCAGGTGCCGGATTCGTTGAAACCCCGCCAGATCCAGATCGCGTCGGATCGTCGTAGCATCGACAAGGACGTGGTGGACGCGGCATCGGTGAACTGATCCTGATCCCACTGTGATCCAAGGCCCGGTGTTCTTGCACTGGGCCTTTTTGCGTTTTTAACGCCCATGCTTGAAGCCTCACAAATTATAAACCTGTCGCTGTCATGGTCGTCCTGAGACACCGAACAGGAGAAATGGATGAGCATCTGGTCATGGATGGGCGGCGCGGTTTTTGGGCTGTTTACGGCGACGACACTTTACGCAGGGGCGATCACCCTTCTTGAGACGGGGAGCAAACCGCGCACGGCGTTGATCTCAGTGCCTGCTGCGGGGGCGGTGAGGTCCAGCCCGCAGGCCCCGGCGAGCCTGTTTATCGGGCGGCATGGGACCAGTCTATTTGCTGAGATCGAGAGGGTCGAGCCTGTGATGGCCGCGACCGGGGTTCTGATGAATGGGGCGCGGTCGGGCGGTATGTCGGGCCCCGCCGTTACCGTCATCCGCCAGATCATCGAGCAGGCGGAATCGAGCAGATCGGGCTATGATGCGGTGCAGCATGGCGCGCGTATCAAGCCATCGCGCAGGCCCACGCAGATGACGGTGGCAGAGATTTACAAATGGATCGACAACACACCCGGCCAGCCGCACGCCATTGGCCGCTACCAGTTCATCCCCTCCACGTTGCGCCGCGTCATGGAAACGATCAACGCCTCACCCCAGCAGCGGTTTACGCCCGGATTACAGGACAGGTTGGCGGATGTACTGCTGGCGGAAGCGGGATATCACGAGGCAAAGCAGGGAGCGTTACCTCGCCGCGCCTTCATGAACAACCTCGCCAAGATCTGGGCGGGCCTGCCCAATGAAACGGGGCGGTCGCACTACGATGGATATGCGGGCAACAAGGCCAGCATGTCATGGGATCGGTTCGACGCGCAAATGGCGCAGGTGTTTGCCGACTAGGCGCATAAGATGCCGCCGGAGGAAGTCCCCGGCGGCACTCAGGAAGGTCAGACGCTCATGCAGATGTATTTCATCTCGAGATAATCTTCGATGCCGTGATGGCTTCCTTCCCGGCCAAGACCCGATTGCTTGACGCCGCCGAAGGGGGCCACCTCGGTCGAGATCAGGCCGGTGTTCACGCCTACGATACCATATTCCAGCGCCTCGGCGACTTTATAGACGCGGCTCAGATCCTTGGCATAGAAATAGCTCGCCAGACCGAAGATCGTATCGTTCGCCATCGCGATCACGTCGTCCTCGGTGTCGAATTTGAACAGCGGGGCGAGGGGGCCGAAGGTTTCCTCCTGCGCAACCATCATATCCTGCGTCACGCCTGTCATGATCGTGGGTGGCAGGAAGTTTCCGTCCATCGCCCCGTTTTCACCCAGCAGGATCGTGGCACCTTTGGAGAGTGCATCGTCAATGTGCTCCTTGACCTTCTCGCCTGCGGCGGGATTGATCAGCGGCCCAAGCGTGACGCCTTCCGCAAACCCATCGCCGACCTTCAGCTTGCCGACAGCGACTTTGAGCTTGGCGGCGAAAGCGTCATACACGCCGGCCTGTACGTAGATCCGGTTGGCGCAGACACAGGTCTGGCCGTTGTTGCGGAATTTGCACAGGATCGCGCCCTCGACAGCCGCATCCAGATCGGCATCGTCGAACACGATGAAAGGGGCGTTGCCGCCCAGTTCCATCGAACATTTCATGACCTGATCGGCGGCCTGCTTCATCAGGATGCGCCCGACTTCGGTGGAGCCGGTAAAGGTGAGCTTGCGCACTGCGGGGTTTTCGCAGAATTCCTTGCCCGCCTCGGAGGAGGATTTCGTCGGCACGACATTGAAGACACCCGCAGGAATGCCTGCGCGCTCGGCCAAAACGCCCATGACGATCGCGCTCAGTGGTGTTTCGGTGGCGGGGCGCGCAACGAAGGCACAACCGGCGGCCAGCGCGGGTGCAGCCTTGCGAGTGATCATCGCATTGGGAAAATTCCACGGCGTGATGGACGCGGCGACGCCAATAGGCTGCTTGATCACGGTGATGCGCTTGTCGCGCTGGTGGCCCGGAATGGTCTCGCCATAGACGCGCTTGGCCTCTTCGCCGAAAAACTCGATGAACGATGCACCGTAGGCGACCTCACCTTTGGCTTCCGCCAGCGGCTTGCCCTGCTCGGCGGTCAGGATGGCGCCCAGATCATCCTGATTTTCCATCATCAGATCGAACCATTTGCGCATCACGGCCGCGCGCTCCTTGCCGGTCCATTTGGCCCATTCCTTCTGGGCGGCTTCGGCCTGTGCGATGGCCCCTGCGACCTGCGCGCGGCTCAAATTGGCGACTTTGGCCACAACATCACCGCGCGCCGGGTTCAGGACATCGAATGTGCCGTCCTCGCCCTCGACCCATTTGCCGCCGATATAGGCACGCGTTTCCAACAGGCTGGGATCTTTGAGCATGGATTTGAGATTGGTTGTGGAAGCAGTCATTTTGCAGTCTCCTTGAATTCGTCTGGGAACCCAAACCAACTCTGGCTATGATTGTCCAGTTCACATTGAAAGGATCCGCCTGATGAAGCTGGATGATGCCTACGCCAACGGAGCTTATATTGAAGGCGCAGATGCCTATCCTCCCCGCTGGAAAAGCGAGGCGCAGGCTTTCCGCGATGCCCTTGGTGCGCGTGCGCAGACAGGGGTGTCATATGGACCGTCCAAGCGTCAGGTGTTCGATTTCTTCCAGCCCGAGGGTGTATCGCGCGGCACGGTGATTTTCGTGCACGGCGGATACTGGAAGGCGTTCGATGCCAGCATGTGGTCGCATCTGGGCGCCGGTGCGCTGGCGCGGGGCTGGGCCGTGGCGATGCCGAGCTACGATCTGTGCCCTGATGTGCGCATCGGCGACATTACCCGCCAGATCGCCGCGGCGGTGACCAAGATTGCGGACCGCACGTTTGGCGGGCCCATCGCCCTTGTCGGCCATTCTGCGGGCGGGCATCTGGTCTGCCGGATGACAGATCCGCTGATCCTGCCCTCCGAGATCCGCGAGCGGATCAAGCAGATCGTACCGATTTCGCCCGTGGCCGATCTGGAGCCGCTGATGGACACGGACATGAACGAAATACTCCGCATCGATGCAGCGGAGGCCCAGGCCGAAAGCCCGACGAACATGCAACCGCCCCACGGTCTTGACGTGACGGTCTGGGTCGGCGCGGACGAGCGCCCCGCTTTTCTGGAGCAGGCTGAACAATTGGCCCGCACCTGGGGCGCGCGCCGCGTTGTGGAGGAGGGCAAGCATCATTTCGACGTTATCGATGGCCTCACCGATCCTGATGGCCCGATGATCAAGGCGTTGCTCGGCCTGAAGTAGCGATCCAAATTGCTTCCCTTCGCAGGTTTGATTTGCAAAGCTGCCTCAGGGCTCTTTGCCGGGATGTAAATATATTTTACATTGCCTATATCGATACTGTGACAAACACGGAGTGTTACATGGCCAACCTTGATGCGCAGGTGCGCGAATCCCAGGCGCAGGTCGCGCAAGCACAGGACAAAATCGCCGAGCTGACCAGCAGGATCCAGACCGCGCGTGCCAAGCTGGAAGCGGGAGATGCCGCCGATATCGACATCGAAAACGCTTCGCTGGAGGATGTGCATGCGCATACGGAAGTGATGAACGCTAATATCGCCGAGCTGATCATGGGGCTTGATGACGTGACCGCAGGTTTCAGCCGCGACTTTGACGAAATGCGCTCCAAAACCGGCTGGGAAAGTGTCGTCGGAATTTTCTCGTCGGCCAAATCCGACAGCATGCGGCAGGAGCGGGTGCGCAGCGCTTCGATCGACGATAAATTGCAGGATCTGATCGCAAAATCAGACACCATCGTGCAGCTTCTCGAAGGGCAGCTGGCCGTGCTGGAAGAGCAGAAAACCAAGGTCGAATCCAACCTGACCGACACGCTCACCGACCGGGAGACGACTGTGGCCGAGCTGGAGGCGCTGCGCCGCGACATCGCCGACATGGACCCCGAGATCATCACGCTGGAGAATGCCATCGCCTCCGAGACGGATGCCGCCAAGCGCACGGCATTGGAGTCCAGGCTGGCGGCGGCGAACGGACGCTATAATGCGATGGTGCAGGAGGAGCAGGTCAAGCTCGCCAAGAGCCAGACGCTGGAGCGGTACATCGACAAGGGCAAGACCTGGGTGGATAGCCTGCAAAATCAGGCGGCGACCCAAATGGTGCTGATCAATAAGCTCCAGACCGACACCAAGCAGCGCGTCGTGCTTTATGACGCTCTGACCAAATCGCTGAAAACTGCGCAGCAGCAGGACGTCGCCCACCGCATCAACGAGATCGGCGTCAAGACGGACCAAGAGGCGCAATCCGCCATGGCCGGCATCGGGGCTGCCACCAACGCGCGTATGGCCGAGATGATGGAAAAGCACGAGGATCACATGGTCTTCGCCCGCGACGTGCTGGAGCAGAAAGCCAAGGCGGACGAGAGGTTCGCGCGTCGGTTTGCGAAGATCGTCGAGAAGCACGACAGCAATGCCTATGGTGATTGAATTTATCGAAATTGTTTTAGGCGGCGGTGTCCTTGTCCTATTCGCCGGCACATTCTGCTATTCTTTTGTGGTTCTCTCCAAATACGGCAAACCCGGCAAGATGTGGGGTATGTGGCATGCCTTGGACACACTGGAGGGTCGTTATGCAATTCGGAGATTATTCAGGTTATTTTTCGCAACATTTGCTCTGGGAGTGCTTTTGGGTATTGTCGATGCGATCAATCCGATAACCCAATATGAGTAATCCCGCCGCCGACCACTACGATCTCAAGGACACCTTTGCCAGCCGCCGGTACTTCGCCAAATTCAAAGGCATCATGCAGCACATGCTGCGCGTGGCGGGTGTCATGGAGGCCGAGGGCGATCTGACCCGCGAGGAGGTGACGATCCTTGCGACCTACGCGGCCAAACTCACCTACACCTTTCAGGCGCTGAGCTGGAAATACCTGCTGGTGGGCCGCGAGACGGGGCGGTTCTTCGGCTCTCTGGCCGTAGACGGGCGCGACAGCGGGTTTCCTGTCGCCGCCGAGATCATGACGATGGCCAACGACGCGCTCCAGGCCCGCGCACACCTGGCCGAGATGCCGTCAGTCGAAGAGCACAAGACCCGCATGGTCAGTGCGATTCTGAGCGACCGGACCCTGCCGACGAAACTCCAGTTCAGCCTGTCGCAACGGCTCTATTACGAGGAGCTGGCGAAGGGTGATATGTTCTGGGTTCGCAATGATCCGCAGGCGGAATACATGGGCGAGATCGTGGATCGCCGCAAATATCGCCTGCACTGGGCGACGTATGATAGTCAGATTAATCTTCCCGTGATCTATATGATGGAGCTTGAGGATTCAGGGCGCGAGGCCTTGCCGAAGGACACGCGCCGCTGGCCCGAGGTGCAGGCGCATCTGAGTGCGCAGGCGCTGGGCGGGCTCGAGCTTCTCACCATCGCGCGCGGCTTCGACGAGGATTTCGATGACCTGCACCCAAAGCGGCTGCGCCGCTTTCACCTCGGACCGATGTACAGCCACGCATACACCCGGCAGAGCGGCCCGCTGCGTGAGGTGCTGGCGCAGGCGCGCGCGCCCGAGGGGCAGGATTGGGCCATGGTCTGGACTGAGGAGGAGCTGCTGTCCGACCGTGTAGCTGTGCAGAAGGCCGGTTGGTTTTCGAGCGTGGAGCGGGAAATTTTTGCGCTCGATCCGATGATGGGCCAAATGCCCGACTTGGGCGCCACTAGTACCCGCCGCAGCATCATCCTGCCCCAGCGCCCCTATCAGGTGCTCGAGGAGCTAGATCCGCCCGGCTTCAAGGGCGTGCGGAAATTCGTCGTCAGCGCGGGCGGCCGCGTTTTGCAATACTGAACGCCGCCCGCGCATCATAAAAAGGGGGCCCCATGAGCCAGACGTCCGACCAGATGGAGCTTCGCGAGGAAGACATCGCCGCGCATATGATCATGGCGCAATCGCTGATCGAGGGCTTCGATCACGCGCCGCGTATCGGCAAGCCCGACGATGCGCCCGCCGCCGAGCGCTCCAGCGGGGTCGGTACGCGGCGGCGGTTTCGCTCGATCACGCCGGGGCTGGTGACGCAGCGGCGCGCGCCCACGGGGGCGGTGCAGCTCATCGCGCGCGTAGAGGCGGCGGACGGTGATGACACGCTCATATCACCGCTTCAGGCGACCGTGCTGCACGCCCTGCGCCGCGCCATCGCGATCGCCTTGGCCGTAGCACGAGACGTGGCGGAGCAGTCGGGGCTGGGCGATCTCAAGCGCGCCAATCTCGAGGCTGCACTGCCGCCTGCGCGCAAAACGGAATTCAGCGAACTACTCACCGCCGAGGCGTTGGTCACGCTACACGTGTTCGCCAATGCCACTGCCTATCTTCTGTCGCCGCACCTCACGGAGGTGACGGTCGAGGTCGGGGAGGTGGAGGAGGTGCTGACGGACAATGGCCAGACGGCACTGCACGGCGCACTTTGGGAGCTGGACCGCGATATCGCAGCCCACGCCACGGACGACGCCCGCCTCATCGCCACCATAAGCGCCTTTGCGGAGGCGCTGATGGTCAAGGTGGCCCTGCGCGCGGGCACGGCGCCGCGGCTCGACGCGTTCACTGCCGCCGCGTGGCGGGTCGAGGCCGATGATTTCACCGTGCGCGGGTTCAGCCCCGCGTCTAAGGCGAAATCCACCACCCTCACGATGAGCTTCAAGAAGCCCAGCGACGTGGTGGGCAACCACATCGCGAAATATCAGGCGATGAAGCTCTCCAAAATGCTGATGGCCTATGATTTTGAGCGCAGGCTCAACCCCTTCGCCGAGTTGGGCGGTTTCATCTTCACCTTCATGGGCGACGGTGCGCCGGGCACCGGCAAAACCACCCTGATCCAGATGATGGCGGGGCTGATATCGGAGTATTGCACCAACGCGGGCTATCCCTTCCGCTACCAGAACCTGAGCACCGACAATATCGACAGCTATCAGGGTAAATCCGGCCAGAACGCCAAGGCCTTCATCAATACGATCATCGACCCTTCGGTGATCGGCTTCGGCACGATCGACGACATCGACCAGCTCGCAGGCAAGCGCGGGGACCGCCAATCCTCCGCCGGACAGCTGGAGATCACCGCCGTGCTGATGGAGAGCTTTGCGGGTGCCAATACCGTCGTGCGCGGCAATTGCACCTTCGGGATGTTCTCCAACTTCCCCGAAAACGTCGACGATGCCCTGCGCCAGCGGGCGGGCGCGCGGTTTCTGGTGGACGGTCCACAGACGCGGGAGGATTACGTCGATATCCTCTATCTGCTGATGGGCAAGAACCATGATATCCCGCTGGGCGATCATCGCGCGTTCGAGGCGCAGGAGATCAAGAAAGCCGTCGCGGCAAGCTTCGAGGGGCACGCGCGGCCGCATGAGGCAGGGCTGATCGAGGTGTTCGACGCGGTACTGGCCCGCGTGGGTGCGCTCGACACGATCAACAAGCTCGGCACATATCTCAAAGCCATTCAGGAGGCCGATCCGCGCTTTACCGGACGCGCGATCAAGAACATCACGGATGCAGTGAAGGTCCGCGCGATGGATTTCGAACTGCCGGATGAATGGATGGAGGAGCCGGACCTGTTCCTGTTCAAAGACTACGATGCCAAGCGCGCGATGATCGAAGACCTGCGCCAGCCCATCACGGTGGAGATGGTGGTGCAGGAGATCAACCGGTATGCGGATAGCGAGTTCAGGTATGCGGATAAGTCGGATGAGGTGGCGATCAACGGGATGGTGCGGGATATGGGGCGGAGTGAGGCGGCGAAGCGGCGGTATTTGGGAGAGACAAAATAATGGCAAACATTTCATTGAATGCTCTAAACGAGGTGATTGATGCTAGGAAGAATTTGCACGGCGGAACGGTAGGTGCTCCAATCACTCTAGTAGATGGCGTGAGGCAAGGAGACGCACTAAATAGAGCCTGCGTTGTTCTGTTGTCAGCAACCCTCCAAGGCTACGTAGAAGAGGTCTTTATGGAGTGTTCAGAACACGCTTTTGGCGAATACACAGAAGATGAGGCTAAAAGATACCGAAATACTTGGTCACGTTGGGGCAACCCAAGCCCTTCGAATATAACAAATTTATTTCGCAGAATTGGCATTGATGATGTTTTCGATGGGTTGAGTTGGCAGGGCCAAGGTACCGAAGCCTTGAAAAAGAATTTGGACGAGCTGAATCAAGTGCGGAACCGTATCGCGCATGTTGTTCCTATTGCCGTAAATGGAAGACCGTTTGCACTCACGCTAGCGAAAATTATTCGTTGGCGAAACGTGAGTGAGCGTTTTGGCGTAAAGTTCAAAGATATAGCATTTAGTTACTACGAAGAAGATGATTAGAGTTTTGACTTGTAGATAGGTATCCTAGATGAACCGCCTCATCCGCGCCGGTCTCATGTTCGGCAATCTCTTCCACGTTCATTCCCCCGCATTGGTAGAGCGGTATAACCGCGCGCTTCACCACCTGACCGGCAAGCGCACCACTCTCACCGATTTCTACATCGACATTTCCGGCTACTCCCCCGAGGTGGGCGAAGAGCTGCAAGACCCGCTCTACCTGAACCACAAGGGCGTGAACCGGCAGTTCATTCTACTGAGCATGGAGCAGCGGACGGCGCCTTTGCTCAATGCGAAGTTCTCGACGTCCAAGGCCGTGCTGGACGCGTTTATAGGAAAAAATGAAGCGGCGCTCTTTGCGCTGACGGCGCGGGATGCCGTCGCGGGGGAGTTGGTGAATTCGGTCTATGACGTGTCCGAGCCCGCGCGGCTGTTTGATATCCGCCGTATTACCGTCGAGGCCGATACCACGGGCGGCACGGTCAGGGATGCGGGCAAACTCGCGCAGATGGTCGACCAGTTCCGCGAAATCGAAGGCGGCTGGTACGACGACGTGCTCATCGCGGAGATGATCGCGCTCGCTGGCAAGACCGGCGATGTGGTGCGCAATCCGGTCACGCTTGAGACCATGAGCTTCGAGCAGCGTAATTTCTGGACGTCGCATTTCGGCGGGCTCTATGTGTTTCAGGACCTGAGCCATCCTGCCGTGATCGCGCCTGCGGGCACGGACGGATTGCAGGGCCTGCCCGTGCCACACGTGTTCGACGCCACCCAGCGCCATCATATTGCGCGGTTTTTCCAGCTCAACGGCCTCACGGAGACGATTCTGGAGGCGCGCGGCATCCGCTCCGCCGAGATCCTGCGGCAGAAGATGGAGTTTATCCTCATCGATGCCGTAGCAGAGCGGGGCGTGCCTCTGACCGATCTGACAAGCGCCGATCTGCGCCGCCTCGCACGCACGCAAGGCGATGCGCTGCCGCCCGAATTCCACACGTTGGGTCAGCTGGTCAACTGGGCGGAGAACGGCGGCGCGTTCCCCAATATCGACAGTGCCGATCCGGTCTATTTCCACACCCTGCGTGCCGCGGATACGCCCGATGCGCCCCTGGTCAACATGCTGCTGGCCGAGCTTGCGCCAAAGGACATCCGCCAGCTGTTCATCTGTCACAAGGACCTGTTTTACGCCACCTACGCTTCCTGGCCGGAGTCAAAGCAGGCCTATGTTGCCGATTACCTCCAGCGTGCCTACATTATGGACAAGGCGGGCGTGCGGGATGCCCTGTTCGGGCATGTGCCCGCGCCTCAGATACCGCCGCTGCCGCGGGTGGCAAGAAAGCCGCCGCCGCTGCCGCAGACTGATACCGCGGCCGGCCCCTGGGGCGCCGCAAAGAGGAGATAGGATATGGCCGCACTCGTCCGCCTGATGGTGGTGGGTTTCATCGTACTGAGCGTGATTTACGTGTGCCTGTCGCTCTACTCGCGCGCTGTGCGCAAGGGCAAGCTGCGCGCGCAGTGGCATGAGGAACAGCCGGATCAAAGCCTCGACGCATTTTTGCACGAGGGGCTGGAGGATTATGATAAATCCCTGCGCCGCAAATTGATCCTCTCGGTCTATGTCATTCCGGTGATCCTTGTGTCAGTGGTCATCTATCTTACAAATTTCGCCTGAAAGGGTCTCGTATGCTTGGTATCCTCCGATGGACATTCTGGATCACAGTCTGGCTCACGGTCGCTGCGTTCTTTCACTATACGCTGCCGCAGACCGATATCGTGCGGATCACCGACACCTACGAGAGCCGCGAAAACCCGACGAGCTTCACCGTGTTCTGGGGCCCTGCGGATGTGGGCCCCGACGGTACCGAGCTTGCGCGGGATGTGTTCTTCATCCAGACCCGCCGCGCCAAGGGCGATGTGATGGTTTACCGCAACGAAGATACCGGATGGAGCTGGCCGCCGTACTTCAAGTTCGACACTTCCAACCTTCAGGCAGAAGCGAGCGATCTGAGGTCCACAGAAGCATCACCCCGGTTCGTCGCAGTCAAGCATTACGGCTGGCGCAACGAATTCATGTCGATCTTCCCCAACGCGATTTCCGTGCGCCTTGTGGACGGGCCTGATGCCCCAAAGGGCATCCCTTTGCTCAACATCATCATTCTGGGTCTGTTCGCTGCTTTGGTCTACGGCATCTGGGTGCGCTGGCGCCGGTTCCGCCGCGCGCGCATCGATCCAAAGCTTGAAGCGATCGAGGATGATTTTTCCGATGCCACAGATGCTGTCACAGGATGGTTTGGCTCCTGGCGCAAAAAGAAATGAGCGCGCGCCGACAGAGCAGCGAGCCTCAGTCGGCGGGCTGAACCATGCGCCCCATGCGGCGGCCCCCCAGCACATGCACATGCAGATGCGGCACTTCCTGCACGCCATGCTCGCCCGCGTTGCTGATCATGCGAAAGCCATCGTTCGCGTCCAGCGAAACACCCTCCATCCGGCAGACTTCGCCGATGGCGCGGGTGTAGTCGATGATCTCGGCCTCCGTCGCATGGGAGGCAAAATGGTCGTAGCTCACGTAAGGCCCCTTGGGGATCACCAGCACATGCACGGGCGCCTGCGGATAGAGATCGCGGAAGGCCAGCGTGTGTTCGGTCTCCAGCACCGTGGTATTGGGAATTTCCCCCCGCAGGATCTTGGCAAAGATATTCTGGTCATCGTAGGCATAGGCCATCACAGGGCTCCTCAATCGGCAAACAGGTAGTCGGTACTGGTGATTTCATGGGCCTTGTCGTGGCTCACACTCAGAAATTTCGAAAGCTCCTCGGCATTTTCGCGCGGTGAGGCAGCCTCGCGGATGCGGCAATGGTTCTCGAACTGCGCATCGCGGATCGCATCGCTCTCGAAAACCATATCGTTGCGGATGGTGGGCAGCAGGCGGTCCAGCGTCTCCTGCGAGGTCTGCTCGCCCGCAAGCCCCACGCGCATCGCATGGCCGATCAGATAATCCTCCGAGAAGGTGCACTCGATCTCGAGGATACGGGTCACGGAACGGTCGGCGGCGAAATCCTCCAGCAGATCGAGATTGCTCGGGTCCATGCAGACGATCAGACGGTCGGTCTCGAAATAGTCGAACAGCATCCGCATCAGCGCGCGGCGGTGGCGCGTGCGCTTGCCCAGGGTTTTCTCGATGCCACCCAAAGCAGGCAGGGGCGCGTCCTCCTCGTTGAACACGTATTCGATGGCGGGCACATTGGTGGTCTGGCGGATCCGCTCCAGCACGCGCTTGGCCACGTGCCACTTCTTGCAGACCACGATGAGCAATTCGCGCTCCCGGCCCAGCGTGCTTTCCGTCTCCCAGAAGCGGGTGGAAAAGCGGCGCCCGATCCGCCCGCGCCCGGTCAGAAACTTGAATAGGCTTCGCCCTTCGTTGCTGATCTGGAACTGCACGCCTATTGCGGAATACAAAAGCCCAAGCCGCCGCTTGAGATCCTGCGCATCGGCGCTGATCTTGCGGGCAAAGAGGTAGTCCTGCGCCAGCAAAAGATCATAGTGGTCGTTATAGAACGTCACCGGCATCCCGTAATCGGTGAACATCAAAAAAGTGAGCGTGCGCGGATGGATCTCCTTTTCGGGCACCATATGGCGCACGAGGGTCTGGAAGAATGTCTCGTCGGGGATCCATGTCGTACGGAAAAACCTGACGACATCGCGGCGCTTCTTGCAGAACTCCAGGATCGCCTCGATGGTCTGGCGGCGCAGGCACCACCACTGGCTTCCGATCTGGACCTGGATATCCGGCGGGATCTCGCGCTTGAGGCCAAGGCGCTTCTGGATGTTGAACATCGCATAGAACCGCTTTTTCTGGGTACGCTCGTTGAACCAGTGACGGTAGATCAGCCGCTCCTCGGTCCAGCCGGTCTTGATCCAGTCGCTCTCGAAATAGTGGAAGCTCTCGATGAAATCGCCATCATTATTGTCGAGGTAGCGGTGGGTGTATTCCGCCGATTTGATCGCCATGCAATCGCCCGAGAGCATGTAGAAATGCGTGGCGCGGGGAAATGCCTCCACGGCCGCCTCGACGGCGTAGAGCGTGGCCTGCACCAGCGACCATTCCCCCCAGCCGCAGCGGATGCGCTTGGTTGCAAAGGTCACGTTGGGATTGTTGTCGAGCGCTTTCCGGATGGCTTTGTAGTGTTCCTTGCTCGCGTTGGCGTCAAAATGGATCGACATGTAGTCGCCCACAGCCGTCAGCCGGTCCGCCTGCTTGATGATGGCGTCCGGGTCCTTGTGGCATAGCAAGATATAGGCGATTTTTGCCATTCAGAAACAATAAACCATTTTCACACTCGATTGTTTATAGTGTTAGTGATGAACACAGATTGAATAAACACCAATTATTTGCTTTTGTAGATCAAAAGCTGTCCTGAGAGACGGTATGGTAAGTGTGAGCAGGAGTACTAGGGCATGGGTTTTCCGGGAACTTGGATGACCGAGAGTGAAAGTGTGGTCTACCGCGTGGTGCCCAAGTGTGCCTGCTCCACCATCGGCCAGATCATGTACTATTCCGATCACGGCGTATTTTTCGACGGTGATATCCATGATGCAAAGGGTGGCCTGCACAAATGGGCGCTGGAGCCGAGCCAGGATCCCATCGCACGCAACGTCCAAAACCACAGCTCCTATACCTTCACCTGCGTGCGCAATCCCTACACGCGCATCCTGAGCTCCTTCTTCGACAAGATTTGCGGGATACAGCGCAACGGCAAACGCTACCGTGGCAATTTGGTGCCACTTCTGATCCAGAAATACGGCATTGAGGTGGGCGGCGAGGACGGGAAGGACGAGTTTGACCAGATCGCCAGTTTCCGCCGGTTTCTGCTGTTCGCCCGTGATACCATCCGCTGGCGCCGCCCGATGGACCCTGACATCCACTGGTCTGGCATGGCGGGCCATGTCAGCACCTTCATCGTGAACGGCGGCACCTACGACAAGATCGTATGGACCGAGCATTTCAATAAAGGCATGCAAGACGTGCTCGACGCGGTGCAGACGCCCCATGCGATCGATCTGGCCGCCATCCCCCGATTCAACGAGAGCGAGGGCCACGGCCCCAAACGCGCCCATCCGGTGGAGGACTATTTCGACGATCTGTCGATGCATCTGGTCTATGAGATCTACAAACGCGATTTCAACCTGTTCAAATATGATTTCGAGAACCCCGCCAATAAAATGCCGACGGGCGAGATCGATCTCGACGAGGTGCATGCCAAACTTGGCGATTGAAATCTTACCGGCTAGTTAATATTTTGTATAAAATACAGTAGGTTGTTTCGCACGCGAAACATCCGTCGCGGCGCATCTGGACATTTCTTGCCCGCTTGGGTCTAAGTCCGCACACTGCTGCATCATCCCCTGAAAGGTCGCTCCATGGCTTATGTTTTTCCCGCCCCCCCACAGGCCAGCCTTGCGGTGCAGGGCACAGATGCGCGCTTTCCCGTGCGCCGCATCTTTTGCGTGGGCCGTAATTACGAGGCGCACGCGCGCGAGATGGGCAATGATCCGGACCGCGAGCCGCCGTTTTTCTTTACCAAGCCTGCGGATGCGGCCTGCGATACGCCTTGCACCATCCCCTATCCTCCGCAGACCAATGATCTGCACCACGAGATCGAGTTGATCATCGCCATCGGCAGAGGTGGCGCAAATATCGCACCGGGCGATGTGATGGATCATATCTGGGGTGCCTCCGTGGGGATTGACCTCACCCGCCGTGATCTGCAGGCGGAGGCAAAGCAGGCCCGCCGCCCCTGGGACTGGGGCAAGGCTTTCGATCTGTCAGCGCCCATTGCAGCGCTAAAGCCGATTGCAGATGTGCCGAGCCTGACACAGGGCCGCATCTGGCTGGCGGTGAACGGCGCGATGCGGCAGGACGCCGATATCGCCGATCTCATCTGGTCCGTCGCCGATCATGTCGCCACACTGAGCCAGAGCATGGCCCTTGCCCCCGGCGATCTGGTGATGACGGGCACGCCCGCAGGGGTCGCGGCGATTGTCGAAGGTGACGTGATCACCGGTGGGGTCGAGGGGATCGCCGAGCTTGAAGTGACGATCGGTCCGCGCGCCTGATCAGTGGCGTGGCTCCGGCCCCCAGGCATTGGGCTCAGGCTGGGATTTGGTGCAATGGAACACGATCAGCACGATCCATCCGATGATCGGGATGAACCATATCAGCAGCCACCACCCCCTGCGCCCGATGTCATGCAGGCGCCGCACGGAGACCGCGATCGTTGGCAGGAACATCGCGAGCGAGGTGAGCAGGTTGACTGGTCCGCTGTCACCCGCGCCGATCGCGACATCCAATATTGCGGAGCCGATGCTGATGAGGATCGACCAAAGCGTCCACCACCAGAATTGAGAACGGGTCGAGCGGGTTTTGAAATCAACGTAGCGCGCAAAGCCGTCCTTGAGCGCGCCTAAGAATGTGTTTGCATCTGCGCGCGCAGGATCGCCGCTCTCGCTTAGGCGCGCGCGGGGCGGCAGGGCCTGCGCCGCCGCGTCGGTGTTGGCGCGGCCGTAGGGGAGCCAGTCCTCCATACCCTCCTGCCAGACGAGTGTATCGCTGCGCACGGTGCCCTCGGCGACCAGTCGGCTGAACTCCGTCTCGCTGATCGGCCCATGTGAAGTGCCTTCGACTGCGTAATACCACTCTTTGCTCATAACCCGGCCCGATCCCTCTGGTGTGCCTCTACAGCCTAACGCCGCAGGCTGACTGCTGCAACTTTATCAATTCGGCTGCGCGGCAAGGGTACGTGCCGCCCGCGCGCGCGCTTCCTGCGCCAGCATCGGCAGTCCGGACAGATCGTAAACGTCGCCCAACATCAGGTTGAGCGGGACGCCCTCCGGATCATATGTGCGCCGCATTTCCAGTACCTGTTGCGCGGAGGAAGCGCGCCCGTCGCGCACCAGCGCGTCCAGATGGATCTGCTCGAAGAGATCGCGCTGTGCATGGCTGCCACCACATTCGGCCATGCGCGGCAGCGCGCGAGCCATCTGGCCGATCGCTGTGTCCCAATCGCCACTGGCGTGGGCCATGATCGCGGTCGCGGCTGGCAGAGCCACATCACGCCAGGCGATATGATCATGTTGGCCCGCATCTTGCGCGCGGTCCAGCACCGCCTGCATCATCGCGTCCGCTTCCGGTCGCCGCGTGCGGGCGAGAGCGTAGAGGTATTGCAACGTCAGAAACGGATTGACCGTATCGGCGCCGCGCAGGGCCACATGATCTGCGACATCGCTCCAGCGGTCCTCCACATCGACGCCCGCAAATTCCATCCGCGCCAGCAGCGAGGCCGCGCCGACCTGATGTTGACTGTATTCCTTTTCCAGCCCCCAGACATGGGTATCATAGGCGCTTCTCACATCGTCGTGCCGCCCGAGGCTCAGATAGAAAAGCGCAAGGTGCCACCAGTTGTGGCTGCGCATGAAGCTGTTGAGCCCGGCCCATGTCTCCGCCACCGACTCCATGAATGCGGCGCCCTCGGCCACGCGCCCCTCGGTCAGCATGACATGCGCAAGGGCGTGGTGCGCCCAAGGCTCATCGTGGCGCAGCGCCATGGCGGTGCGGGCGGCCTCTTCGGCGCGGCCGAGCAGGTGGCACTGCTCATAGCCGAAGGCGATCATGCCGTGAGCATAGGGAATATCCTGCGCCTCGGGCAGCGCCTTGAGCGCTATGCGCAGCATCCCCGTGGCATCGCCGAGATTGAACAGATGGTATTGCGCGAGCTTGAGAGCGGTCATGTCGCGCGGATGATCTGTGGTGATCCGGTCGCAGATCGCGAGCACTTGGGGCACATCGCCTTGCGTCCACGCGGTGGCGGCGTCAATCACCCACGCCTCGCGGTCGGTGATCCCTTCGCGCGCGGCCTGCGCCCGCGCGATATAGGGCGCAGCCTTCTGCGGCGCGACCGGCGCTTCGAGAAACATCCACAGGAGCGCTGCATAGGCATTGGCCAGCGCGCAGTCCGGATCGGCATCGGCGGCGGCTATGATGCCGGCCGCCTTGGGATGATAGCTCAGGAAACCGTGGATGAAGTCATCGATCGCGTGCAGCGTCTGGGGATTGCCGGTGGTAACGGACAGGCCATAGAGATCGGTTCTCATGTCGGTGTCTCCTCGGTGAAGCGGCGCAGATGGGCGGCGACGGCGTCCGGCGCGTCCCAATGGATCGAATGGCCCGCCTGCGCGATTATATGCACGGGCAGACGCCGCAGAGTGGGCCGGGCGAGCGCGGCAGGCAACAGCAGATCGTCTTGCGCCAGAAGCGCCTGCGTGGGGCAGGGCAGATCATCGGTCCGGTCGGGAACATAACCCTCGAGGCTGGCGATCTGGCGCGCCATGGCATCGGCTGTCTGGGCGAAAGGATAGGCGAGAGCGGCTATCCCCGCCTGCGCCACGGCGCCGGGCATCTCGTAGAGCGCGGGCGCGAAAAGCCACGGGAACAGCGCATCGAGCCAGACCTGCGGCGCCGCATCGCTCCGTCTGATGGCCAGCAGCGTTTTGAAGAGCGCCACGTTCCGCTCCAGCCGCAGGGGGGCGGCGGCGGCTAGAGTGAGGGTTCTGACTACCGCGGGATGGGCGCAGGCCAGCCGCATGCCGATCATTCCGCCGAGCGAATGCCCCATCACATGCGCGGGGCCAAGATCGAGGTGATTGAGCAATCCCGCGCAATCAGCGGCATAGAGCTCGACCGACACGGGCGCATCCCATGGCACGGTGCGCCCCGTGGTCCGGTTGTCGGGGCGGATCACGTCGAAGTGCGGCTCAAGCAGCGGCTCAAGCAGCGGTACAAGCGGCGCCCAGCTTGCGCTGTCGCTCATCATGCCAGCGATTAGCAGGAGTGGAGGGCCGGTGCCGGACCGCTCGAAATGAAGGGAAATGCCTTCGTGTTCAAAGGTGGCCATTGGCAGTTCTCCAGCAGGGCATGACGTCGTTGTCTGCCGGAGTCGCTGCAAAGACGGCGCGGGCAATTGCACGGCTGAGGCACAGGGCAGCGGCATGGCCGGTGAGCAAAACATCGGCGGCGGGCCGGGCGCCTGTGGCCAGTGCAAATACCAGATCACCATCATTTGGTGTGTGCGCAGGCACGCAGGCGCGGGCGATACCGTCGTGGGCTGCGGTGGCGACACGGTGGCACTGCGCCTTGCTCAGCGTGGCGTCGGTCGCGACGATAGCGATGGTGGTGTTGGCGCGCGCGGCCATCGCGCTCATTTTCCGGCTCTCCCGGCTCAGCCCCAGACCGCTGGCGGGATCGGGGCCGAGGCCGCCGAATTCTTCGCCTATCTCGAAGGGTGCAGCGTAGAAGTGGCGGTCCCCCGGCGTGGTCACGGCGCCCACCGGATTGGCAGCAACCAAGGCGGCGACCGTACTGCCATCGGGCAGCACCAGCGAGGCGGTGCCCAGCCCGCCCTTGAGCATCGCGGTCAGCGCGCCGGTGCCTGCACCCACAGTACCGATCTCGAACGTGGTGCCGGCCGCGCGGAAGGCGGCGAGGCCGAGCGCGCGGTAGGGGTTCTCCGTCCAGTCCTTGGCGCCGCCGTTGAGCAGATCGAACAGGATCGCACCGGGCACCAGCGGGATCTGCGCCGTGCCCACGCGAAAGCCCCGCCCGTCGGCGCGCAGCCCGTCCATCACGCCCGAGCAGGCATCGAGCCCGAAGGCTGAGCCGCCCGATAGCACCAGCGCATCGACCGCCGCCACTGATTTGTCCGGGGCCAGCAGATCGGTCTCCCGCGTGCCGGGCGCGCCACCCATCACGGCGACCGAGGCCACGAAGGGCGCGTCACCCACCACAACGGTCGTGCCGGATTTCAGGGCGGGATCCTGCGCATTGCCGACGCGCAGGCCTGCGATGTCGCACAGGCTGTTGCTGGGGCCGGGTGTCATTCGCTCAGATCCTCGGCTTGTCGGCGGCGGTCTCTTCGTCGCCGGTGTTGGGGGTGCCCTTGGGCTCGATCAGCAGGACGTGACATTCCTCGATGGCGCGGGGCCGGTGTTTGACGCCGCGCGGCACGATGAAGAGTTCGCCTTCCTTCACGGTATGGCTTTCGGTCTCGATATCCATCGTGAATTCGCCCTGAAGCACAAAGAAGAAATCATCCGTTTCCTCGTGCAGATGGAAGGGAAACTCGCCCGAGAATTTGACGACCATCACGTCGTTATCGTTGTAATCGGCCACGACGTGCGGGTCCCAGTGGCTGGAGAACTTGTTGAGTTTGTCGAGAAGATTGACGGGTTTCATGCGGTGAGGCCTTTCGGGTCCGGTAGATCAAGATCTGGCAGCACGGGGGCGGCTGCAATGAGCGATTTGGTGTAGGGGTGTTCTGGCGCGGTGAAGATCGCTTCGGTCTCGCCCTGCTCCACGATCCTGCCCGCCTGCATCACCAGGACTCTGTCGGTGACGATGCGCACCACGCTAAGATCGTGGGAGATGAACAGATAGCTGAGGCTGTAGGCGGCGCAGAGCTCCGCCAGCAGATCCAGTATCTGCGCGCGCACCGAAACATCGAGGGCGCTTACCGCCTCGTCGAACACGATCAGCTCGGGGCGGATGATAAGGGCGCGGGCGATGGCGATGCGCTGGCGCTGCCCGCCGGAGAATTCATGGATGTATTTCTGTGCATCCGTCGGGGAGAGGCCCACGGCGGTCAACGCCTCGTCTATGGCCTTTTGCCGGGCGGTGCCGGTGGGTGGGTGCTCCAGCAGATGAAACGGCTCGCAGATCTGTCGGGCGACGCGGTGGCGCGGATTGAAGCTGCCGAAGGGGTCCTGAAAAACAAGCTGCATACGGCGGCGCACCGCGAGGTTGGGCCGGTTGCCGGTAAACACAGGCTCGCCATCGAGCGTGATGCTCCCCGATTGCACCTGCTCCAGCCCTAGCAGCGCGCGGGTGAGGGTGGATTTGCCGCAGCCGCTTTCGCCGACCAGCCCCAGCCGCTCGCCGCGCGCCAGAGTGAAGCTCACATCGTCCACGGCGCGGAACACGCCCGGCTTGCCCAGCAGCGTCTTGCGGGGGGTGCGGTAATCGCGGCTGACGCGGTTCACTTCCAGCAGTGGCGGGCCTTTATCGGTCTGCGGCAGGGTCACGCGGTGCGACGAGGCGGCGAAAAGCATGCGGGTGTAGGGATGCTTCATGCTGCGCAGCAGCGCCTTGGTCTTTCCCTGCTCGACAATCTCGCCCTGGCGCATGACGATGATCCGGTCGGCCATGCCGGCCACCACGGCCAGATCGTGGGTAATCATCATCAGGCCCATGCCGTCCTCGCGCGCGAGCCGCGTCAGCAGGGCGAGGATCTGCGCCTGTGTGGTCACATCGAGGGCGGTTGTCGGCTCATCCGCAATCAGCAGGCGGGGGTGGCGCGCGATGGCCATCGCGATCACGACGCGCTGGCGCTGGCCGCCCGAAAGCTCGTGTGGGTAGCGCGAGAGCGGGAAGCGATCCTGCGGCAGGCCCACGCGCGCGAGGGTTTCGGCGGCGCGGTCCCGTGCTTCTGTCTTGCTTGTCCGCGTGTGAATCCGGATCGTCTCGGCAACCTGTGCGCCGATGGTTTTGACAGGGTTGAGTGCTGTCATCGGCTCCTGAAAGACCATGCCGATATCATTGCCGCGCAGAGCGCAAAGCTGCGGCTCGGGCAGGGTCGTGAGGTCCGTGCCATCGAGCATGATGCGCCCTGAGCACTGCGCGCCTGCGGGCAGTAGCTGCATCACGGCGAGCGCCGTCATGGATTTACCCGAGCCGCTCTCGCCCGTGATCGCGACAATTTCTCCGGCGGCCACATCGAAGCTCACGCCCTTGAGGATGCCGTAGCTGTGGATCGACAGATCGAGATTCTGGACACTGAGCAGGGTCATGTCCGCGTCACCCGCAGGCGCGGATCGAGCAGGTCGCGCAGCCCGTCGCCCATCAGATTGAGGCCCAGTACGGTGAGGATGATCGCGAAGCCGGGCATCAGTGCCATATGCGGCGCGATGCTCACCATGGTTTGCGCGTCTGCCAGCATGCGGCCCCAGGAGGGCGTGGGCGGTTGTGCGCCCAGGCCCACATAGCTCAGCGCCGCTTCGGCGAGGATGCCGAGGGAAAACTGGATCGTGGTTTGTACGATCAGCAGATTGGTGATGTTGGGCAGGATATGCTCGACCGAGATGCGCAGCCCGGATTTGCCTGACACGCGTGCGGCGAGGATGAAATCGCGCTCCCAAAGGCTCAGGGCAGCACCCCGCGTGATGCGGGCGAAAACGGGAATATTGAAAATGCCTATGGCAATGATGGCGTTGACCGCGCCCGCGCCGAACACCGCGGTGATCAGGATCGCGATGACGAGGCTGGGGAAAGCGAAAACCAGATCGTTGCCGCGCATGATTACTTCATCGACGAGCGATCCACGCCGCGCCGCGGCCCAGAGGCCCAGCGGAATGCCGAGCGACATGCCGATGCCCACCGCCAGAAGCGCCACCGCGATGGAGGTGCGTGCCCCTACCATGATGAGGCTCGCAATATCGCGGCCGAAATGATCGGTGCCGAGCAGATGTGTCCCATTGGGCGGCTGCAAGCGGGCGGGGATGTTGAGGACGGCAGGATCGAAGGGCGTCCAGACGAAAGAAACGAGCGCTGCGGTGATGAAAATGCCCGCGAGCAGCGCGCCGAAGATCAGGGTGCGGCTCATGTGCGCGCCCGCAGGCGGGGATCGACGGCAGCATAGGCCAGATCGACGCAGAAATTGACGAAGATGACGGCGAACACCAGGAGCATCGTGACGCTTTCCACCACGATGAGATCGCGTGCGGAGATCGACTGGAAGATCAGACGTCCCAGACCCGGGAGATAGAATACCTGCTCGATGATGATGCCGCCGGCCAGCAGAAACGAGAATTGCAGCCCGATGATGGTGAGCACGGGGATCATGGCGTTGCGCAGTCCGTGGCGCCAAAGGGCCTGCCGCGCGGTCAGTCCCTTGGCCCGCGCGGTGCGCATGAAATCCTCCCCCAGCACGTCCAGCAGCGCCGAGCGCATGACGCGCGCGAGGATCGCCGCCTGCGGCAGGGCGAGCGCTATGGCGGGCAGGGTGAGCGAGCGCATTGCCGCGAATGGGCCTTCATCCCAGCCCGCGAAGCCACCGGCGGAAAACCAACGCAGCTTGATCGCGAACAGCAGCACCAACATCATCGCAAACCAGAAATTGGGGATCGCGACGCCGAGTTGTGTGGCGCCCATCACGCCCATATCGCCCGGGCGCCCGCGCCGGGCTGCGGCATAGATCCCGGCAGGAAAAGCGATCAGCGTCGACAGCGTGAGCGCGTAGAGTGCCAGCGGCAGCGAGACCCAGAGGCGCTGGGCCACCATATCGGCCACGGGGGTGCGGTATGTGTAGGAGGTGCCGAAATCGCCGGTCAACATCCCCGTGACCCAAGTCAGATAGCGCTGCACCTTGGGTACATCGAGGCCGAGCTCCGTGCGCAGGGCGGCGAGCGTTTCGGGTTGTGCGCTGATCCCGAGCATGAAGGAGGCCGGATCGCCGGGAGCCACCTCGATCACGGCAAAGATCACCAGCGATGCCACGGCAAGGCTGATGATCAGGGACAGCAATCGTTTCAGGGTATAGCGCCACATCGTCGCGAGCGTATGCCCTCGAAGGTGACGGGTCCAGCGGGATTTGGACGGCCCCGCAAACGCATGACAGGCAAAATCGTTCCCTCACTGGACCAAGTAAAATAATGGAACTGGAAGCGAGATCAGGGTGTTGAGACGGTGAAGAAGCGGCGCCACAAGGGTGGCCGTATAGTAAGGATTTTAATATGACCAAGTTTGTAATGACAGCATCCGCAACCGTTCTCGCACTCACCACTGCCATGCCGGCTTTTGCCGCGGCACATATGGATGTGAACACGCTGACATGCGGCGAGTATAACGCGATGTCCGAAGAGGATCGCACGAAACTGGCCATGATGGCGGTCACCGAACTGAAAACAAATGCTGAAGGCACAATCGCGCCAAACGATGGCACTGCCACAGCGACCGACAGCGTGGACAGCACAGCCGCTGAAGAAAGCACCGCTGGCAGCTCCACAACAATCGCTGACAACAACGGCACAGCCACGGCGACATCGACCGCAGGCGCAGGCGATCATGAATCGCAGTACGTAGAAGAAATTGAACTTCTCAACCTGACCTGCGCACGCAGCGACACAACGACGTTGATGGAAGCTGCGGCTGGTCTTGACGGCACACGCTAACAGCACAGGTTGTTCAATCTGAGTTAGCAATCAAGGGGTCGCGGAAACGCGGCCCCTTTTCTTTTGTCCCTGCGCGCCTACTCTTTGGACGTGCAAATACCCCGGTTCATAGGACACGAGATTTTTCGCGGCTCCAGTTATGGGCGCTGGCATCCGTTGCGCGTGCCACGTGTCTCGACCGTGATGGACCTGAGCCGCGCCATGGGATGGTTGCCGGGTGCGCAGTTCATCACCTCGCCGCGCGCCAAGCCCAAGGCTCTGGAGACTTGGCACGATCCCGATTACATTGCCGCGTTGCAGCGGGTGGAGGCGGCGCAGGCGACACTGCCGGACGATCTGGCGCGGTTCGATATCGGCTCCGTCACCAATCCGGTATTTGGCGAGATCTTCCGGCGGCCGGCCACAGCGGCGGGAGGCTCGATTCTGGCGGGCGAGCTGCTGGCACAGGGCGGTGTGATCTACAATCCAGCAGGCGGCACGCATCACGGTATGCCGGCGCGGGCCAACGGTTTTTGCTATCTCAATGATCCGGTTCTGGCGATGCTTTCGCTGCGCCACCACGGGGTGCGGCGCATCGCCTATGTGGATATCGACGCGCATCATTGTGACGGGGTGGCGGAGGGTTTTTCCGGCGATCCAGAGTGCCTGATGATTTCGGTGCATGAAGAGCGGCTTTGGCCGCGCACGGGGTTGATCGAGGATGATGCGGGGGGCAGCGGGGTGAACTTGCCGGTACCGCGCGGCTTCAACGATGCCGAGATGGCATTTGTGCGCGAGGCGCTGATCCTGCCCAAGATCGCGGCGTTTGAACCGGAGGCGATCGTGTTTTTGTGCGGAGCGGACGGTGTGGTGGATGATCCGCTGGCCCATCTGGGGATGAGCAACAATGCGCATTTCGAGATGCTGCGCGGGCTGATGGCGCTGGACGTGCCACGCCTGCTGGTGCTGGGCGGCGGCGGGTATAATCCCTGGACCGTGGGGCGCATGTGGACCGGGATCTGGGGGATCCTCAATGGTCATGAGCCCGGCATGGAGATCACGGCGGAGGCGGAGGAGGTGCTACGCGCGCTCACGTTCCCCGGCAACCGGCGGGGGCGCAATCCGCTCGCACACTGGTTTACGAGCCTGAGGGACGCCCCGCAGGAGGACGCAACGATATCGTCAGAAGTGCGCCATCGGGTTGAACTGTTGGCACGGCGGCCCCTGCCGTCGACTGCACCCGTTCGGTCGGAGCAAGCATCATAACGCTAAAGACAAAACTGATCGTCACGAGGCAACTGGCCTGCACCATGCCGATCACATTGAGCCTATGTCCAAAGGGTTGTTTGTAGCTTTTGTGTCGCAATCTGCGCTGTGCGAGTTTTGCGCCGATCCAGCCACCCCTGCGCGCGTAGGACAGCAACGTTGCCTCCGGCGTGCGCTGCTCCTTATTGATCGCGAATTGCTTGTCCGCAGCGAACGCGCGGTAAGTGATCAGGTTCATGTAGAGCAGATAGAACAGGAATACGGCAACAAATAGCATCAGAGGCGGTCCGGACGTAGGAGGATGTTTCGCGCAAGCCTACATGGCACAGGCCCCGGTAAACGGGGCCTGTGCGGGGTTTTTTCAAGGCAAGTGGAGGGGTTACTTCGCCCAACTGACCGCTGTGAGATCGGTGGCCTGTGTGGGCGCATTGGCCCAGAGCCCCTGCACATCGGCTTTCGCCACCGAGAGTGCCGCGAGCTGGAACAGATAGCCGTTCACGTAATCCTGTGCGATCAGGGTCTGCGCCTCTCCCAGCATCTTCGTCCGCATAGCGGGATCCGTGGTAGAGTTGAGTGCAGTCATGAGATCCTGGAAGGCGGGATTGTCGTATTGGAAGTAATAGTCGGGATTGGCGTAGATGCCGATGTCCATCGGCTCCGTGTGGCTCACGATGGTGAGGCCGAAATTCTTGCCGTTGAACACAGATTCTAGCCACTGCGCCCATTCGACGTTGGTGATCTCGACCTTGATCCCGACCTGTGCCAGCTGAGCCGCGATGATCTCGCCGCCGCGGCGTGCGTAGGAGGGGGGTGGCAGGAACAGGGTCGTCTCGAAGCCATCGGCAAATCCTGCCTCTGCCAGCAAGGCGCGCGCTTTTTCAGGGTCATAGGTGCTCATCCCCGTCAGATCGACGTAGGCGGGGTTGTGCGGGGCAAAGTGCGTGCCGATGGGTGTGCCGTAACCGAACATCGCGCCGTCGATGATGGCCTGGCGGGCAATCGCATGGGCGAGCGCTTCACGCACCTTCACGTTGTCGAAGGGCGGCATCTTGTTGTTGGTCGACAGGATCGTTTCGCCCTCGGTCGAGCCGATGAGGACCTGAAACCGGGGATCGGCCTCGAACTGGGGCAGGTTTTCGGGGGCGGGGAAGCCTGCGAAAACGTCGATGTCCTCGGCCATCATCGCACCGAGCGCGGCGGTCGGGTCGGAGATGAACTTGAAGGTGGCACCGGTGAGGACGGCGGGCGTACCCCAGTACCCATCATAGCGCGACAACTGGATTTCGTCGCCCTGGGTCCAGCTGTCGAACTTGAAGGCACCCGTGCCGATCGGGGTTTGTTTGATCCCCTCTATGCTCTCTGGTGCCACGATCACGGCGTCGCCCCACGCGAGGTTGAAAAGCATCATGCCGTTGGGTTCGGACAGCTTTATTTCGACCGTTGCGGGGTCGATCACGTTGACCTCGGATATCGCGGCATAGAGCGCTTTTTGTGCGTTTGCGCTGTCATCCGCGCCGATGCGGTCGAGGGAGAATTTCACATCCTCCGCGTCCATCGTGGTGCCATCATGGAAAGTGACGCCCTCATTCAGGGTGAGGGTATAGGTCAGGCCATCCTCGGAGATCTCCCAGCTTTTGGCGAGGCCGGGGATCACGGCGCCGGTGCTGTCAAATCGGGTAAGCCCCTCGAACACGTTTGCATAAAGCACGGAATCGATGGCGCCTGCTGCGGCGCTGGTGGGGTCGAGGTGCGGCGGCTCAAGCTGGATCGCGACGATGATATTGTCTTTAGCCAGCGCGGCCCCGGCCAGCAGAGCGGCGGCGCCGAGCCCGAGTGCGAGTGATTTGAACATGAGAGTCTCCCTCGTTGTGTTTGCGAAAGGGTAGGTGACCGCGCGCGCCGTGGCTAGGACAAACCTTGCGGCAACGCGAGCGCTGGGGTACGCGTGCCGCCTTTGGTGGACGGAGGTTTTGTATGGCTGTTTTGGGTGTGGATTTCGGGACGTCGAACTCAGCGGCGGGTGTCGCGCGGGACGGTGTGCCGCAGCTGGTCGCGCTTGAGGCGGACCAGATGACTTTGCCTACGGCGGTCTTTTTCGATTTTGACGCCAAGCGGATGCTGATCGGTTCAGCCGCCGGCGAGGCGCTGCTGGCCGGCGAGGAGGGGCGCTATATGAGGGCGCTCAAAAGCCTGCTGGGCGCGCCCTTGATGCGTGAAAAGCGTAATCTGCTAGGTGAAAAGCTGGATTTCATCGACGTGGTGGCGCGGTTTCTGGCGCGGGTGAAGGCGGCCGCGGAAAAGCACACTGGCGAGCGGTACGAGCGGGCCCTGTCGGGGCGTCCGGTGCGGTTTCACGGCGAGGACGCCCGCAATGCGCAGGCGGAGGTGGATCTGCGCGAGGCGTATTTGCGCGCGGGATTTGAGGATGTGGCTTTCATGTATGAGCCGGAAGCGGCTGCATTGGCCAACCGTGCGGTACTTGCGCAGGGCGATCTGGGGCTGATCGTGGACATCGGGGGCGGGACATCGGATTTTACGCTGTTTCGCAACGGCGTGGAGGCGATCGATATTCTGGCGAGCTACGGCGTGCGCTTGGGCGGGACTGACTTCGACCGTGCCCTGAGCCTCGAGACGGTGATGCCGCTGCTGGGACGCGGCAGCGAGATCCGCCATGCCTTCGGCAGTGAGACGCATACCGCACCCGCGACGATTTTTAACGATCTGGCGACGTGGCAGAAGATCCCGTTTCTCTACGCGCCCGACAGCAGGCGGCTGGCAAAGGATCTGGCGCAATATGCGGTGGAGCCGGAGAAGTTGGCGCGGCTGGTCTCTGTGCTGGGTGATGAGCTGGGGCATGATATTGCCTTTGCGGTCGAGGCCGGAAAAATCGCGGCGAATGGCGGCGGCGTAGGCGAGATTGACTTGCGCGTGGTCGAGCGCGGGCTGCGCGTGCCGCTGGGCGGGGCGCTGGTCGAGGAGATGTTGGCGCCGATGGCGCAGGAGATGGGGGAGGCGGCGCTGGCCTGCGTGGCGCAGGCGGGTGTTGCGCCTGACGAGGTCACGCATCTGGTGTTTGTGGGCGGGTCCAGCCTGATGCAGGTCACGCGCGGGTCGCTTGAAGCCGTGTTTCCGGGCGCGCAGGTGCATCATGGCTCTGCGCTGACGGCCATTGTGGACGGGCTCAGCCTTGCGTCCGCAACTGCATTTGACTGAGCGGCTTCACCCTTTCGGGAGCAGAAGCGTTTCCAGCGCGGCGCCCATGACGCAGGCGCTGTCGATCATGTCCTCGACGCCGATCCATTCGTCGGGTTTATGCGCCAGTTCCAACACGCCCGGCCCGTAGGCGATGCAGTTTTTCAGCTTGCCGATGCGGTCGATGTGCTTCTGGTCGTAGGTGCCGGGGGACGCGACATATTGCGGGGCTTTGCCCATCACGTCCTGAATTGCCTGCGCGACGGTGCGCACGACGGGCGCCTCTCGGTCGGTCATGGAGGGCAGGACGGAGTTGATCTCGGTCAGCTCGTAGTCGAAATCGGCGCGGCTGGTCCGCAGGCCCTCCAGCAGGGCGGTGACTTCGTCCCTGACCTGATCGAGGGGCTCTTCCGCCAGAAAGCGGCGGTCAATGGTGATGCGGCAGCTGTCGGGAACGCAGTGAGAGGGCAGACCATCGAAATCTGCGTCCTGTTCCTTGGCGCCGCCGTGGATGGAGTTGATGTTCATCGTCGAGCTGCGCGCGCCTTCGGGGACCACGGGCATGTCAGTGGTGCGCAGGGCCATTGCGGGAAAGAGCTTGGCCTCGAACTCGGACAGGACGGCGCCCATGTGGCGCACGGCGCAATCACCGAGGAACGGCATGGAGCCGTGGGCGATCTCGCCTTTTGTCTCGATCTCGGCCCACCAACCACCGCGATGGCCGAGGCAGATGCGATCCTTGTTGAGCGGCTCCGGGATGATGACGTGCTGAACGCGGGTGGGCGCGAAATAGCCCTGCTCCGCCAGATACGCGACACCGCCGTAGCCGCCTGATTCCTCGTCCGCCGTGCCGGAAATCTCGATGGCGCCCGCAAAATCACTGTAGGTCTCGATGAAGGCTTCCGCCGCGATGATGGACGTGGCGAGGCCCCCTTTCATGTCGCAGGCGCCGCGGCCGTAGATCTTGCCGTCGTTCAACTCCCCGCCGAAGGGGTCGAAGGTCCAGCCTCGACCGACCTCGACCACGTCCGTGTGGCTGTTGAAATGAACGCAATCGCCCGTGCGTGTCCCCTCGCGGCGGGCGACGATGTTCCAGCGGGGGTATTTCGTGCTGTCGCCGGGAGTGCCATGAGCGCGGATCAGCTGCGTCTCGAAACCGTGCGCCTTGAGCCTGCGATCGAGATATTCGCAAATCGCAAGGTAATCCTGACCGGGCGGATTGAGGGTGGGGATGCGAATGAGATCCTGGGTGAGGGCGATCAGATCGTCGCGTTTGGCGGTAATGGCGCGCGAAAGGGGAGTCATAGCGCTTGGTCCTTTGTAACGTTTCGGAAGGATAATATACGGAAATGTGCTGCAATCGCCCTATCATTGCTCTTGGGCGAGGCAGTGCAAGGGCCGAATGGTTCGCTTGGCCTTGGCAACACAGCTGCAGGTGTGATTTGAACGCGATGTGTACAAAAGACGAAAGGGCGGCATGACTGAAAGCTCAATATCAACGGGACCGTTTCACAAACTGGTGAGAATTTGGGCGGCGCTGCGCGATGGCTTCTTGCAGATCGGCGAGACGAACCTTGCGCTCGTCTCGGCGGGTGTTGGATTTTTCGGGATGCTCTCGCTGTTTCCGGCGATTGCCGCGCTGATCGCTGTGATGAGCCTGTTGTCGGATCCTGACGTTGTAGTGGCGCAGCTCGAACAGATGCAGGGGTTTTTGCCGCAGGATGTGTATCAGATCATCCGGACGCAGGTCGAAAGCCTCGTCAGGACAAGCCCTGATACTCTGGGCTGGGCCGGTATCATCTCGATTTCAGCGGCGCTTTGGTCGGCGCGGGCCGGCGTAGCCGCGATGATGACTGGGCTCAACGCGGTGCACGGCGAGAAAAACCGTGCCACCGCCTCGCATTACCTGCGCGCGCTTTTGCTAACCTTTGCGCTGGTTGGCGTGGGTGTTGTGGCGCTGATCACGCTGGTTGTTGTGCCTGTGGTGCTGGCCTTTTTCCCGCTGGGCGGCGTCGCGGGTGTGCTGGTGGAGGCGTTGCGCTGGGCCATCGCGGTGTCGGTATTGCTGGCGGGGGTGAGCGTGCTGTACCGTTATGGCCCCAATCGCGGCAAACCACATCGGCGTTCCGTTCGATACGGCGCTGTGACAGCTGTCGTCAGTTGGGCACTGCTGTCGATCGGGTTTTCTTACTATGTGGCGAATTTCGGAAATTATAACCAGGTTTACGGCTCAATTGGCGCCGTCATCGCGATGCTCGTCTTTTTGTGGCTCAGCAGTTTTCTCATCCTGCTGGGCGCTGTCGTAAATGCTCAGGTGGAGAAACATGTGTACGGCGTCGAAACTCCTGACGGAACATCGCCGTTCGACGATTTGCCCGAGGCGGATGCCGAAGAAGTCGTTGATCAAACGCCGCAGAACCCGCTGCCTTAGCGGCGGGTGCTGGATCCGGCTTTGACGCCCGTCATGAAAGCGCTCATGAGACTGTCAACCGTCGCGGTCGCGGGCGGCTGATGTTGGACGTGGCTGCGCTTGCGCGACGAGACGACGCCGAAACCGATCAGCCCCGCGCCGGTATATACGGCGGCGAGGATGATGGCCGCGTTCAGCGGTGTCGTCTGTGTGAGCAAGAACATCCATGCTGCGAGGGTCCAGAAGCCGAGCCCGATACACAGCGCAAACGATGCGATCAAGCCTATCCCGGCGGTGCCGGCGGCATGTTTTGTCTTTGCGATCACGGGATCGAACATATCAGCGACGTGACGCGATCATGCCGACCAAGAACCCGAGACCGGCTGCGAGGCCGATGGAGGTCGCGGGCTGGGTGCGGACGAAGTCTTCTGCCTGCAGCTGTGCTTCGGTCGCCTTCATTTTAGCGGAAGCCGTGGCTGCCTCGGTTTTCGCGACGCCGAAATCCGCGAGGGTGTGTGTCAGCTTGGACAGATCACTCTTCAGAGTGTCGATCTGTGCAGCAAGATCATCGACAGTGATTTCTTTTCCGCCGGTGAGTGAAGATACGTTTGCTTTGGCCATGATATAAGCTCCTTTTTTTTCTGTTGCGTTGACTACAAAACGCACGAACGGCTGGATTGTTCCCTTGCCGTAAAAAACCCCGCCGTTTCGGGCGGGGTTTTGGAAATTCGAGCTTGCCTGCGGTTTCAGGCGTGCAGCGTTTCTGTCGAGGAGAAGAACATCGCCTGGCTTACGGCCGAGATCACCTGATCTTCGGTGTAGGGCTTGGAAATCAGGAACGCCGGTTCCGGTTTGTCACCGGTCAGCAGGCGCTCTGGGAACGCCGTAATGAAAATCACGGGGCGCTGGCCCAGTTCGGTCAGAATATCGTTTACCGCATCAATGCCCGATGAGTTGTCTGCGAGCTGGATATCCGCAAGGATGAGGTCGGGCACATCGGCGCGGCTCAGCTTTACTGCCTCGTCACGCGTGCGGGCGATACCTGTGATGCGGTGACCCATATCGGCGACGATGCCTTCGATATCCATAGCGATCACAGCTTCATCCTCGATGATCATCACCGACCCCATGACGCTGTCGGCCATCTCGCTGCGCGCGATGCTGACCAGTTCTTCTGCCTCTGATGCTTCGACGCCGATGATCGTGCCGATGTCACCGTAAGAGAACCCCTCGATCGTGTAGAGCAAAAGCGCTTCGCGGCTGTTGTTGGTCAGTTTCGCCAGATGCTTCTGTGCTTTCGCTCGGCTGCCCTGCTCACCCTCTTCGATCGGGGCACCGGCACTCGCCCAAATTCTGTAGAGGACACGGAACAAACCGGTCTTTACATCAGTTCCATCCAAGACGGAACGATCTGTCAGGATTGCTTCGAGCGAAGCGGCGGCGAAACTGTCGCCGCTGGTTTGGCTGCCGGTCAGAGCGCGGGCGTAGCGGCGCAAGTAGGGTATAAAGGTCCCGAGCTGGTCGCTTACGCTCTGGGTTGCATTTGCATCACTCATTCGCCGTCGTCCTTTTTTTATCTCTATTCCGGAACCAAACGCGAATAGGCTGCGTTAGGTTCCCAATAGGGGCTTAATTAATGCATTATTATTTGTGGTCGAGGTTGAATGACGGTTCAAAAACAAAACAAGTCCGGTGACGGCGTTATCGATGAGAACCTGCGCCGGGTGTACGAGGAAGCGGTCGAGGAAGGTATTCCGGACCGTTTCAAATCACTGTTGGAGCAGCTGAAGCAACAAGATAACGATCAAGGCCGGTCACGATGAGTGCGCCTGACGTAGCTGCAGATCCACGCGACGAACTGGTGGAGCATTTGCCTGCCATGCGTGCGTTCGCAATTTCTCTGACGCGCAACGGCGCAATCGCAGATGATATGGTTCAGGATACGCTTGTGAAGGCGTGGACGAATATCGACAAATTCCAAGTCGGCACAAACATGCGCGCATGGCTCTTCACGATCCTGCGGAACACCTACTATTCCTCACGCCGCAAAGCCAAGCGCGAAGTATCGGATGTGGATGGTATCTTTACCGAGAGTCTGGCGGAGAAGCCCGCTCATGACGGCCATTTGCAGATGAATGACTTTCGTGTTGCGCTGGCCAAGCTCAAGGATGAGCAACGCGAGGCTCTGCTGCTGATCGGCGCGCTTGGCTTCTCCTATGAGGAAGCCGCGGAAACATGCGGCGTCGCCGTGGGGACGATCAAGAGCCGGACCAACCGGGCGCGCAAGCAACTGGCGGAGTTGATGGGCTTGAATGAAAACGAGGCGATGGAGATGACCGACGATGCGACGATGTCGGTGCTCTCGGCATCGAAAGTATCAAGTTTTTAAATAATGACATCAGGGTTTCTGAGCAACAGCCTGTTTGGTGGGCTGGCCTTTAGGGTACTGCTGTTTTTGTCATTGGCGCTGTTGCCCATCGGCCTCATCGCGGTGATACAAACCAAGCAGATCGCTGATCAAAGTCAGCGGTCTGCTGAGTTGTCTTTAATCGCGGTGACAGAACAGGCTGCCGCAACGGAGCGTACGCTGCTGCAAGAAGCGCTCGGCGCCGGACGTGCCCTTACCTCAGTCGTGCGGCTGGTTCACGATGAGCCGATCCAATGCTCGGATTTTCTGAAAAGCTACAAAGAAGAAAACGTAAACTATCGTCTGGTCGGGTTCGTGAAGATGGATGGCATGATGGACTGTTCCTCGACGCAGCAGACCTATCAGCTGAAAGAGTCCGTTTACCTCAAACGGGCGTTGGAGCGCCCCGGCGATATGGTGACCGCAACGGAGCGTGGCGCCATCTCCGGGGCTCCCGTTGTGATCGTGACCGTGCCGGTGATGGATGAGGGCGAGCTGATCGGGTTTGTCTTTATCTCGATCGCTCAGGACGCTCTTACCGATGTGGCGCTGGAGGATCCTTCCGTGGCGCCGCTGTCGCTTGTCACGTTTAACAGCGATGGCAATATTCTCACATCCGATCAGACTCAGGGCGAACGGGGCGACGAGATGCCGGAGCAATACGATCTCAAACAGCTCACCGGCAGTACGCGGCAGGTTTTCACCGCCACCAACAGCGGCGGTATAGAGCGGGTGTATGCCGTGATCCCGCTGGTGTCGGATACGGTTTTTGCGATGAGTGTCTGGCCCAAGGATACTGCACTGCTGAAGACCGATTTTTCGGGCCGCGCCGCAGCCTTGCTGCCGGTTGCCATGTGGCTGGCCAGCCTGATTGTAGCGTTCTGGGCGCTGCACCGACTCGCCATCACCCACATCCGTAAGCTAGGGCGCCAGATGCAGCATTTTGCGCTCAACCGGACGCTGCCGCGCAAGACGTTGGGCGACCGCGTGCCCGGCGAGATCGTCGCGATGGAGAAATCTTTTCTGGGCATGGCAAATTCGATCCTGCAAGACGAAGCACGGCTGGAAGACAGTCTGCGTGAGAAGAATATGCTGCTTAAGGAAGTGCACCACCGGGTGAAGAACAACCTCCAGCTTATCTCTTCGATCATGAACATGCAGATCCGGCAAGCGCCGACGGAGGCGAACCGCCGCGTGCTGCAACGCCTGCAAGACCGCATCCTGAGTCTCGCTACGGTTCACAAAAGTCTCTATCAGGACGATGAGATGACACGGGTCGACGGCAGCATCCTGCTGCGCGAGATCGTCTCGCGGAGTCTTGCGGTCGGGATGGAGCCTAATTCCGGTATCAAAGTGATCGAGGATTATGACGCCATTCTGATCGGTCCCGACGATGCGGCGCCACTGTCGCTGCTTGCCTCCGAGGCGGTGACGAATGCGCTCAAATACGTGCCCAATCGCAGCAACGGTCCTGCCACGATTGAGGTCAGACTGAAATACACCGACGCGGAGGCCGCGCAACTCATGGTCGTGAACACGTCTGGAGGCGTCCCGCCCGAGGAAGGGACAGGCCTTGGCTTCCGGTTGATCCAGGCGTTCGCGCGCCAGCTTAACGGAACGCTCGATGTGGTCGATGAGGGGGGCCTGTACCGGCTGACGCTCGATTTCCCCGTGCCGTTGAAGGACAAGGACGTAATCGACTACTAGGACGGGTATTTGCACGAATCTCGGTGACGGGCGGAACTTCCCGACCTCCACGGGGTTAGATACCCGAATACTTAGGAAAAGGAGGCGACGATGACGAACGAAATGTTCCTCGGCGGCCTCATGATCCTGACGATGGTTGCTGGAATTGTGATTGCGATGACGTCGACACGCAATTCCGGGAATGACCGATTTAGGGACACGCGCGAGCGCCCTGATGACCGTAAAAATCGCTCGGCCGTTCGGCGCGATTGAGGATTGTCAGACATTTGGTCGACAATAGTGGCCCTTCCCCCCATCCCGGGGGGAGGGCCTTTTTCTTGAGTTTTGGGTGCTGTGCTAAAACACGGGAGGTGTGAGTGCGCTTACGATTTCGCACTCTTCGGTGCCTATGTTGCGGAAGCGGTGCGGCAAGCGGCTGTCGAACAGATAACCATCACCGACGCCGAGCACCTGAATGGCATCGCCCACAGTCACCTCGATCTGGCCGCGGGTGATGATTCCGGCCTCCTCGCCCTCATGCGCCAGAAACTCCGGCCCCGTATCTGCGCCGGGCGGGTATGTTTCGTGCAGAACTTGAAGCGTGTGCTGGCGCGCGTTGCCCAATTGCCGCAGCGAGACCTGACCGGGGCCATCGGGGGCGACACGTGTGAACTCGTTTGCGCGGAAGAAAACCTTGGGGCTATCGGCCTCCTCAATGGCGCCGAAAAACTCGGCCATGGAGACGGGAATCGCGTCCAGCAGGCTCTTGAGAGAAGCGACGGAGGGGGATGTTTTATCGGTCTCGATCAGCGAGATCGTCCCATTTGTCAGACCCGCGCGGGCTGCCAGTTCGCGCTGCGACAGACCGCGCTGGATGCGGATTTTCTTGAGGCGTTTTCCAATGTCCAAGGGGCTGGTTCCTGAAAGGGTGCACCGGGCGAAACACGTGTTCTCGGTCGGCGATATCCGGCTGACCTGACCACCCGGTGGGGAAAAAAACAAGTGCCGTGATTATCCAGATTGACAATTAAATTAAACAAGAAGAGACGTTTTGTTAAACGCGGGATGTCCGCGCCGGTCCTCTAGCCTATGAAGGAACAGACCATGTCCAGCACATTGAAGCGCGCGCCCCGTAAAGCAAGCAAGAAAATGCCACAGATTTCGATTGTCGAACCTGCGGCGCCCAAGACCTATACCAATGAGGACCTGATCCGCCGCCGCGAAGCTGCTGTGCCGCGCGGTGTGGCGTCTGCTGCGCCCGTGTATGCCGCTTTCGCCGAAAATGCGGAGCTGTGGGATGTGGATGGCAAGCGGTTCATCGACTTTGTGGGCGGCATTGGTGTGCTCAACACCGGCCACCGCCATCCCGGCGTGATTGCGGCTGCGAAAGCGCAGGAAGATCTGTTCACCCACACCTCTTTTCAGGTAGTGCCCTACGCGCCCTACATCGAGCTTGCGGAAAAGCTGAACGAACTGGCCCCCGGTGATGCGCCGAAAAAGACGCTGCTGGTGACAACTGGCGCCGAAGCGGTGGAGAACGCGGTAAAGATCGCGCGTGCGGCCACGGGGCGTCCTGGTGTGATCGCGTTCACGGGCGGCTATCACGGCCGCACGCTGCTGACGCTGGGAATGACCGGCAAGATCAGCCCCTACAAAAAAGATGTGGGCCCCTTCCCGTCCGATATCTTCCGCGCGCCTTTCCCTAATTTGCGCGATGGCATCACTGTCGAGGACGCCCTGACGGGGCTGAAAAACCTTTTCCTGACCGATGCGCAGCCCGAGCGGATCGCCTGCATCATCATAGAGCCCGTTCTGGGCGAGGGCGGCTATACCCCAGTGCCGTTCGAGATGCTGACCGCGCTGCGCGAGATCTGTGACCAGCACGGCATCATGCTGATCGCGGACGAAGTGCAGGCGGGCTTTGGCCGCACGGGCAAATGGTTTGCGATTGAGCATTCCGGTGTGGTTCCGGATCTGATCACCGTAGCGAAATCCATGGCGGGTGGTTATCCATTGGCAGGCGTGATCGGGCGCGCCGATGTCATGGACGCGATGATCCCCGGTGGATTGGGCGGCACATACGGCGGCAACCCTGTTGCTTGCGCAGCTGCACTTGCCGCGATCACGGCGATCGAGGACGAGAACCTGCTCGCGAAATCCATCATGCTGGGCGACAAGCTCAAGGCGCGCTTTGCCGAGATCGGCGCGCGGGCGGCCCCTTACCGGATGTGGGATATTCGCGGTCTTGGTGGGATGGTTGCTGTCGAGTTTGTCACTGATTTCCAAAGCGCCGCCGTGGATGCCGCGTTGACCAAGCGCATCATCGCCCATGCACTGGAGCGGGGTCTGCTGCTGCTGAGCTGCGGTCTGCACGGGAACGCGATCCGCGTGATGGTCCCGCTGACCGCGTCCGACGAGATCGTGGACGAAGGCCTTGCGATTTTTGAGGAGTCGCTGGCGGCTGCGGTTGCCGAAGGCAATACCTGAACTTCAGAAGACCGAGCGAAGATTGAAAACATGGCGCGCGGGGGGAAACCTTCGCGCGTTTTGCTTTGGCACGTTTGGCAGACTGCGGTATGGCTGCCCCTTGGAGTCTGGCACATGGTGCTTTTGCGGTTTTTGATATTGATGATGCTGGCCGCCCCTGCGCAGGCGCAGGAGGGGCTGCGGCTTGGTATTTTCGGCACGGTCGAGAGCGTCGCGCCGCTCGTGGTGGCAGGACAACGTATCACAATGCCCGAGGGCCTCAAGGTGATCAGCCCGTTGGGACCGGGCCATCAGGTTTTGAGGGGTGATACGCTTGCGGTGCGGGCGGCTGTCGCCGGAGGGGAGCTGGTCGCGGAGCGGGTGCTGGAGATCTATCCTGTGGTCGGGCCGGTGGGCCGCCTGGCCCCCGGGTCAGCTCGAGTGATGGGCACACCGGTCCATATTCCACCTGATGTGTCCTTGAAATCCGGTGACTGGGTCGCGGTGAGCGGGCTTTGGACCGGGAATACCGTGATCACGACGCGGGTGCGTGACGTGGAGCCGGGGAGTTATGCGCAACTGCTCGGGGCTGTGGACCCCGACAGTGGGCAGATCGGTGCCAGTGCTTTGAAAGGAGAGGCGACGCCTAAAGAGGGGTACGGGAAAGACATCTGGATCCTTGCCGGGACTGCCGCGGAAGACGGACTGCGGGTTCAACTCTTGTCAAAAGGGGTGTTTGGCACTGCTGTCGCGCTTGCGCTTTGGCAGGGCTATGCCTCGCTGCCCGTCGCCTCGCAGACCTATATGATCCACGGCACTGCGATCACCGGGACCGCGCGGGACGCGCAAATGCCCGATGCTGGCGCGCTGATCCTGCGCTGCGTGCACGAGGGGCGCGTCATCGGGAATGCGCCCGAGGGGCTGGATGCGGCGTTCGCGGCGCTGGGCTGCGCTACACATACTCCGGCGGAGTGAACGATTCTGCACTGGCGCGCGACCAGCGGTCTTTGTATCCCATGTGATCCTCAGCTGTATCATCGACCAGAAAACCTATGGGGAGATAGGGAAACGCCTTGTTTCCCTGCACCATGGAGCGGTCCGATTGGCGCTGCATCAGATGGTGGGGCAGAAAACCGCTCGGATCGGAGAGGCCTGCCGCACCCGTCATTTCGCCCAGAGCGCTGAGGGTCTCGCGGTGAAACCGCGCAACCCGCTCCGATTTATGCGCCGGATCGAGCGCGCGCGCGCAGCGGATCTTGCGTGGCGACGCCCGTGGGGCAGTGATTGGTATGGCAAGCCTGCGCCTGAATACATCCGATCGCAAACATGAACCCGCGCGCCGAATTGCACCAATCCGCGCCAAGTGCCAGCGCCCGGGCGATGTCGAAGGCGGATGTTATTTTGGGGGCCTATATACTTAACTAGCCAGACTTTACTTGACGCCATACCTGATTTTGGCTAGTTTAATCTCAACAAGAGAGATTAGGCCCATGTCAGATACACTTAGCACATTCGAATTCTTCCAGAAATTCCCAAATGAAGATGCCGCCCGCCTTTTCTTTGAGAATCGCCGCTGGGGCAGTGAGGCAGTTTGCGGCCACTGTGGTTCGGTTGATGTTTCCGAGTGCAAAGATCACAAGCCAATGGCCTACCGCTGCAAAGATTGCCGCAAGCATTTCAGCGTTCGCACAGGCACAGTGCTTGCCGAGAGCCGCCTTCCTTTGCTCAAATGGTTGCTTGCCATCTACATGCTCACAAGCGCCCGTAAGGGCATCCCCAGCACACAGATGGCCCGTGAATTGGGTGTCACACAGAAAACCGCATGGTTCCTTGCGCAGCGCATCCGTGAGACATGGATGGGCGGCAACAACGACAAGATGGACGGTCAGGTTCAGGTTGATGAAACCTATGTGGGCGGCAAAGAAAAGAACAAGCACGCCAGCAAGAAGTTGAACGCTGGCCGTGGCGCCGTTGGTAAGGTCGCTGTGGTTGGTATGCGCGACGAGAACGGCCAAGTTCGCGCCAAGCCTGTTCAGCGTACTGATGCGGCAACACTGGTAGGCTTCGTGCAAGAGAATGCTCCAAAGGGTGGCGAAGTCGTCACCGACGAGTTCCGCGCCTACAATGGCCTTGCTGCCAAGGGTTATACTCACAAGACAGTGCGCCACTCTGCTGGCGAATATGTCAACAACATGGCCCACACAAACGGCATCGAAAGCTTCTGGTCATTGCTCAAGCGCGGCTATATCGGCGTTTACCACTACATGAGCGAAGATCACTTGCACCGCTATGTGAACGAATTTTCCTTTCGCCATAACACTTCAAAAGTTGGCACAATTAACTTCATCAACATGACGATTGACCGCATGGTTGATAAGCGTCTGACCTACAAGGACCTGACAAATGGCTAAAATTCCGGAAAAGATTGACCCCATCGACGCTACGTTTGAGGCTGTTGTCGATGCCGTGGTGCCTAAAGTCGATAACGGCAAGATGAAAGCGCCAACACCATTGCCCGCATTCGATATGCCTGATGAAGTCCCCGTCGCAATTGTGAAGGGAAAGATGAGTATTGCCGACGTCGAGATTGATTGCGTTGTTCTGGCGGATGAGACGCGGCTCATATCGGACCGTGGCGTTAGTAAGGCAATGGGGACGAAGCGTGGCGGGTCTCATTGGCTTCGCAAGAAAGAGGATGGCGCCTTAAACTTGCCGCCGTATCTATCGGCTAACAACCTAAGGCCATTTATTCCTAATGATTTGATATACATACTAACCCACCCCGTTCAGTATAAAGCCACAAAGTCAG
>Ga0306910_1000025_pt1 | contig 125531 bp, 144 predicted proteins | sample AntRauMFilla2698_FD_190438 | JGI IMG/M metagenome (GOLD analysis project Ga0306910, IMG submission 190438) | Saline lake microbial communities from Rauer Islands, Antarctica - Metagenome Filla 2 #698 (v2) (version 2) | ecosystem: Environmental > Aquatic > Non-marine Saline and Alkaline >... | reverse complement strand
GCTGCTTGAGACGGAGTCGAAGCGGGTGTCGCAGCAGGGGCTGCAGGTGGTACAGCTACTGCCGGACGCGCTGCTGCCCGCTTGCGGAGATCCTCTTCAGTCACAACTTCACTGCCTTTGTAATAATACTGGGCATTATCAGGATGTTGCGTCCAACCCTCTGGCGGGAACACAGGCTCCTTTTTAGGAGCCGCAGGTATTACCGGTGGAGGTGTGGTTGGTGTAGCTGGCGGAGTTGTGGCCGCTTGCTGAGGTGTGGAGGGTCCTAGTGATCCAGCGGGCGCTTGTTGCGCCGGAGGATTGGCGGGACCCGCCGCTGTCTTCTGTGTAATCGCACCTTTGGAGGGCACGTTCGCCTTCTCAGAACAAGCTGCCTTAATCACCTCAAGCGGGATAGCCCCGTCAGAGACCATGAATTCAACCAGCTCCTGGTAAGACAGAATGCGGAGAGTGTCCGCACTCTGAAGATCGTAGCGATTGTACAGAGTCTGTTCATCCACTGGGAACGCTTGAACACCTGACAAATCTCGTCCAGCACCAGTACCGATGGTGAAACCATTGAACTTGTTACCAGTAGACGTAGTGATTTGAGCTGTTGATACAAGCAAGCCGCGAGCCGCGTCCGTAATATCCCCGTAAAGATAGTCAGGGAAGTTAGGATCGTAAGCTTCACCTAGAGACATAGGTGTTGGTCTGCTCAACTTATCCTTCAGGTCGTTGATAGCAGTCTTGGTCACTGGTACGATAGCCACCTTCCAGACATTATCCTTCGGGTCCTGTAAGTACATATTAATGAGAGCTATGTCGCTCGCTAGAGGTATGACAGAACTTCCCATCTTATCCGTAGGCTTAGCCGTCAACGCTTTGATTGACGGATCACTATGGTTTTGCGCGTAATTGAAACAATCCCGGACAGGGTCCTCCCAGTCCATCGGATTATCCGTCGCTTGCTTCAGAGTTTGTGGGGAGATAAAAGAATCCCCCGATGTGCCGAAGAACTTGTAGGCACGCACAAAAACATACCACGGTGTGAAAGCAGGCGTTAGAGTCTCCTTGTCTAGAATACCGCACGCGAGGTCTCGGTATGGAACTACGCTACCTTTGTAGGCATCGTCTGATTCTGTGAAGCTTGTGTCACGCGCCGGCAGTATGCGACCACGTAGAATGTTCTTCCCAGAGGGATAAACATAGTTCACATCTTTTTGGAACATGCTCAGGTAATTAGCTGAACCGCTTGCTACGGACTCTTGTCCTTGGGATCCTCCTTGAATTCGGAATGATTTATTGCTCATATATTTCTTTGTTATTTTGTTTTGTTTTTATTTCTGGCATCTTAGCCAAATTAGTCACGCAGTGCCAGATTTGGCGCCGCGCTGTATACTTCTATCATTGCGTCCAGCCCTTTCAGCAGGTGTTGAAACCTTTCGGGCGTGGGTTTGAAGTTAGGGTCTTGTAGTTGGGCCAGCCTTTCCTTACTGGGTTTCCATGACCATGCCTGATTCAACTCTGTGTCGATCGGGTATGTCAATATTCGTCCGTGGTAGCTCCAACCATTCTTTAGGAACATGAACACGTCGTGTGCTTTGCTCCATATCTCTCTTTCTTCTTCCGGGCAGTTGGTTACTACGGCGTCATACAGGATTGTCATAGGACTTCCCTGTAATCCGTTCTTGCGACCAAACTCCAGAAGCCATACGCCAGCGCGCGCTGCTGTAGAAGCAACACTCTCTTGCATAGGGAAATTTCTGCACTCGCGTCCCATAGCCGACAACATACCTTGGTGCGTGCGGGATTTAATCCCATACAACTTTTGGTCGTGTAAGTGGAAGTGGCGTGTGCGTCCTGATGCTGCTGTAATGTAACCTGGGGTCTCCGGAATATCTTCCATAGACAGTAAGTATGCGGTGGCTCTAGGTTGACGTTCTGCCAAGGCCTGTAGTAGAGCCTCTCCAGTCCCTTCGGCTGGTTTGACTCCGGTGTCGGATTCGATCTTTCTCTCTAGCGTCGCGCCGACGGCCCCATATGCACTGTTGGATACTAGATATCCTTCGGCGGTGAAGCGGTGCCGAGGGCCGGCGTTGATGATGTCGTAGACTTTTTCCACCTTCAGTTTGAAGTGCTTGAACGCGCTACGAGCTCTTATTCCAACAGACCCTTCTTCATCAACACGCTTGTATAACTGGCGTTGATGCTCAATTTGATCCTCCTGACTCGAGCTTGTGTGTCGTTGTTGTAACACCACGCAACCCGAGTGGCTGCGAGCGATGTCCGCGTCTTCAAGAGCGGCATCACCAAAGCAAGACTCTCGCCCATCTTCAAGCCACACAACGTGGTCGGGTGTGGCTCGAAAGCCTGCATACTCGATTGTATATCGTTCTCCTTGATATTGTACACCTTCGTGAGAAACCCACGCTAGACCGTCCCACAGGAGATCGACAAGCGTTACATTAACAATATCTTTTTCTCCTTTATTAGTGGTTATACGGGTGTGAGCAGGAAAACACGAAAAGTTCCCTACCTTCGCCGCACCTCTATCTCGCTTGTTGTGAAGCTTCTCACGAGGAACCTTATGCACCATCTCAGCCAGAGACCAATGCAGGTCATGCTTGTAATGGGCCCACGTTCCATCCTCATTGCGTTGTAGGTCTTCTTCAGTGAATGTCTTAACCAATTCACCCTCTTTACCGTAAGCCATCAGGAACTTAGAAGCTTCTTCTTCGAATGAGTAGTTTACCAAGTATTTCGGATATTTCACCCGACACACAGCGTCGTCTTCCGGGGCGGCGCTGGGTTTGACTTTTACAAAACAAGGATCTGGCTTCGTCACCAGGTCAATTAGGTCTTCATCTCCTGAGATGAAGGCTACGTTATGTTCAACTTGGGGCGCAAACCCAAGCCCGGTGCCTGTAAGCACCTGCTGCAATTTATGTATTATATTTGCAGACCAGACTATATCTTCACCCACGTGGGGTGGTTCCCATTTCGAGCCGCTTAGCTCTACTCCCCCGACGGGGATAGTCGTTGCACCTTCCGGGACATGATTGTCCGCGGCTTGGCTCAGGATTGCCTCCGAGGAGGTGTCCCCTGAATTAAAGAACTTTGCTATATTCATTGCTGTATATAGGGGCTGAGTAGTTGACTCACCAATTTAAAGACACCCTTAAATGTGGGGTGGTATGGAATTCTAACCAGCTTGATACCGTGCTCATCGGCATACGCGTCTTTCAACGCGTCGCAGGCTTTTGTGCTTTCACAGTCAAACATTAGATGTTTGTCCATGGTGTGTTGCTCCCCGTCGGCTTCGACCAGGAGGTTCAAACTATTAATATAGAAGTCGAATCTAACAGGCCATCTTCCCGACGGGCCTTTTAAACCTGGGTAAGACTTCTGACGATTGATGTCAGTATTCGTAAACCCAAGATCCAGCATGCTGTAGTATACCCGCTCTTCGAACTTACTAGGAAACAGGCTCTTGTTCTTTCTCCCTGCTAACTCGAACAGATCTTCCACGGTCAGATTTAAAACCTGGGAGTGGTAGTTCTCTCCAACGCCGGCAGCTTCAGAAGCTTCTTCGATCGTGGGTGTGTGTCTGGCGTTCTTAATGAACTCTACCATTATACCCTGTATCACATCCTTGTTTAGACCGTTCGCTAGACCCTCCGCATGTATACCTAAGGTAGCGCAGGTTAAACTGCAGAACCGGGTGTAGTCGGTGCGGTTGTGTTTGAAATGCTTCCCACACCCTTCGCAGGGTTTGAGAGACATCATCTTAGGTTTAACTCTACAGCTGGGACACCTCTTTGGCGTCCCAGTAGTGCTATGTGTAAAAACGTCCTCACAGTCTATACACGTGATCTCCTTGTCCTGAGCCTTGCGTGCTCGCTTGTTGGAACACTCCTTAGAGCAGCATACGTCTAGTACACGCCTTGGGAGGAACTCAGTTGCACAAACAACACAAGGTTTAGGTACTTTCACTTCCTTGCTCCTTTTGTATGACCTCGCTCTTGAACACTTAGTCGAGCAAGTTTTATTTGTTTTACTTATAGGGACGAACTCTGTCCCACACTCGACGCACTCAGTAAGTATCTTCTTGTCTGCGAAAGACCTCCTTGTATGGAAGCTTACAGTGCAAGATTTTGAGCAGAACTTCTGAGTAGCTCGAGTCGTTGAAAACTCTGAAGAGCAATGTACACACTTCTTAGTTTTCACCTTAGAAGCACGTGCTGCTTTCTCGCGAGTTTTAACATCGCAATCATAACAGTAGCGACGCGTGCGTCTTTTAGGGACGAACGTGTTACTGCAGCACTGACATTGTTTCTTCTCTAATTCCATAGTATTAATTTTCTTTAAATTGGGTAGTTTGTCAACGACAAAATCACCCTCGTATTTCTGCGGTCTGATAATCACTCTCCACGAGACACCAACCGTCCGGCGCTTTAACGCAGGAACGAATGCTAGGTATCTTAGCTTCGAACTTTTCCCCGTCCTTACTGAGGTAGTGGTTAAACCGTGTTGGGAGACACCCCTGTTCACGTCTCTTAATCATAATATCCCCGACTCCGGTGGCTATCTTATCGTTGATCCAGCCTGGCCAGTTTAACGTATTTGGCTTCCAACTTCTTGGACGACCCGTTTCCGTCGTACTCGTCTGACCATGAACCTTACCATCGGACGCTAACCAGAAGTGAAGGCCATTCTCTCTGATGGTCTCTCCTTCTTCATCTACATCAGCCTCTTTTAGGAAAGCCTTACACAGGTTTCCCACAGCATTAAGCTTAAGTAGATAGTCTAGTGTCGGGTCTTGGTGTTGTGCTTTGAGAATCTCTAAAGACTGCTTGTCGGTGGATGGTTTATAATCCTTACGACGATCCTCCGGCAAGTCCGCAACCTTCTCCCAAGGCATAGACGGGAATCCCTTTTCTTTATTGTTGGTAGATTTGATAGGCGTGTAACCTTTAACCTTAAACAACCACCTACGCATCTGATCCGGAGATCTTATATTGAAATCAGCTGCCACGACAAAGTGATCGTAGAACGGCTGCGCATCTTTCAATTTCTGTACACCCACAGCCTCTTTAAATATAGAGAATGCGGCGTCAGGATCTCCACTCATAATACGCTCCTCCATATCCATCACAGTTAGCTCAGGCTCCTCCAGCTCAGTTACTTCCTTAAGATATTCCTCAAGCATTTTATTACTCTCGGCAGCCATCTTCTCTCGGAAGTCCTTACTCATTTCTTTACGAGCATAATGGAAAACATCGCGTAACTCGTCCATCCTCTGGATATCCATAGGAAGTCCGTTTATAGCGAAGTTTGTGAACACATCTGTGACGAAAGGGTGGAATATATTGTAGTAGTATGCCAACAATCTGTCACCAGGATCCTGCCTCATCTTTTTAAGAATCTGCGGGTAAGCCCTTATACAAACATCAACGTCTTTAGTGGCGTAAGGTATAAGAATCTCGTCGGGTATGAACCCGTAACCATCTTTGACGAGGTGTGCATTCTTCTTAACCCATAGTGTTAGATCGATGTCGTAACGCCCGAGATCTGTGTAATGCATACCAAGACGTTCTAGTCCAAGCTCCTGGTGCTCATCTACGCACTGCTCTGCAAACTCTGTGTCTAAGAATGCTTTCTTATACCAGTTGAGTCCGAGTGTGTAGTACATCCAAGGTAAATCGGCCGCCAGATGATGACCGACGTATCTCACATCCTCATTATCTAGATGTTGTCCTAAAACAGCCCCTGCTACTTTATAAGGAACATCGAAGGTGTAGTTGAGCGCATCATCCATAAACCGGATGTAAGCTGCCTCTCCAGGAGCCCACGCGATCTGTAAAGATCTGAGCTTACCGTCGATCGGCGTATTACCATGCCATTCACAGTCTACCGACAAGATTGTTCTATTATCCCGCGCTAAGCGGGCTATCAACTCCTGCAAGGCGTCAACATCGCGGATAACCTCATACTTCTGCTCATACTCATCAACGTGTATACCGTCTACTTTATCCAGAGTACGTTTAACCTCGATGAAGTCCTTTTTGAACTTAAGAACAGTCTCCGGTTTGGTCAGCAGTTTGGTGATATCCTCCATCGGGTAAACTCGCGCATTAAGCCTTTTAAGTTTAGTGACGCTGGTGGTAACCATCTGCATCTCCTTAACTAGTATAGCATTATTGTTCTCATCGTACTCCGTTGTAGGAACCTCAACCTCCTGCATAACCTGGTGCTCGATTGACTTTGGTAAGTCTAGATTAAACCACGCGCCGGCTACGTCACTCATTTTAAGTTTGAGACCGGTCAACAGGTCAAACACAGGTTTGCCGAAACATATAATGACATCCGGGTTAATTTCCCGTATCTCATTTATAAGAGCTTCGCGTCCCCAGGCTAGATCTTCTTTTTTAGGTTTAAGACGGTTGGGTCGGGGGAGGAGCCACTTACACAAGGCAGTGTAGTAGCAATGCTTAAGCTCCAGTCCGTGCGCACCCATAAGGTCTGACAGGATTGCACCTGTAGGGCCTTTTAGGTAACGCGCCTGCTCTTTAATGGACTTGCCGTAAGTCAACGTACGTTCTTCAACAGCCTCCTCCTCAAGGAGTGAAGTAGCTATTAACATGACGCGGGCATCTCTGGACCCCTCGCCGGCCACGTAAAGCCGGTTACCGTAGCGACGAGTCTTTCTGACGTTCTTAGGAGAGTTCTCATCAGGACTCTCCACAACTTCTGCTTCTCCAGAAGTTTGCATTTTCTTAAGCTCTGCTGATATAGCAGACTCGTCCAACACAGGGACATTAAATTTCATTTCATTCATTCTATTCTTTCATTATTAACTTTTCTAAGTGCTCCCGCGCGTTCCTATAAGGAAGCGCTAGATTCTCGAAGTACTGAATCTTATCCGGGTCTGTGGATTCTGAGGCTGTCTTGGTGTGCTGTAATTCAATACCCTTCCACCGAGCGTTCAAAGTCTCACAACTATACTTGTTGAGTGAATTAAAAGCCTCCTCGGCAAGTTGTATTCCTTGTGAAGTATTCATAATAAGTAGGGGTCCACTAAGTCACGAGCCATCTCGTAACTCAGATCGCCTGGGTCCTTCGGTTGTTTGTTGGTTATAGGACTAACCCAATTACTGGGAATCTCCACATCACGCAGCTTCACTTTCGTACCGAGTAGACTTTTGATACGTCTACGGGTCTTTTGGCCAGCCGTGTCATTATCTCCCACAAACAGAACCTCTCTGAAATGCTTGGCTATAATTAAAGCTTGGTTCTCCGACAGGAACTTACCAAGCAGCGCCAAACCAGGCTCCATGAATCTTCCAGCGTCTAGTGGCCCTTCTGACAGAATGCATACAGAGTTCTGAATACGACCACGCTCCATATTCCAACGTATAGCAGCGTCTAACCCCATCAACATAGAGTTACGTTGAGCTCCTAAAGCAGTTTTATATTTAGAAGGGTTCCACTCGTAGCGCTCTGGGTTAGCGAACTTTGGAAGTGTTCTCCACTCTTTACCTAGCTTAACTCTAATAGTTGTCCACTCCATACGGTATGGATGCCACACCTCGTGAAAACTTTCATCACGGATTCGCTCTATTATACGAGCCTGCCATCCTTTCTGTATACCCATCATATCTACGAAGAATATAACACGACCTTGCGGGGTGTCTTTGAAACCATCAGGCAGCCTCTTGTAAAAGCGACCAGCTGCACGGCTTTCTTCCAACTCCTGAATACAGTAACCGCAGCGGAACTGACGCGTCAAAGCATCCAAGTCGTAATGACGCCCTTTTAGGAATTCGATACCAGGGCAGTACCCATGCACATCTTTAAACGCCAACACCTTGCCTGGGTGCTCCGGAATCATATTTCCGGAACCATCATCCACAAGGTTCTTATCAGACACACTGACCTGTACTTTGGTTTCCCCATCTGTGGAAATACCACGCTTCGCAAGAGTCGGCGTCTTCAGCAATTCTTCAACGCTGTAAGCCTTGTTCGACTTCATACAATTCGCAGTATACTCTGCGTTGTATGTTCCTTTTAACTTAGCCCACTTTCCTAAACCTAAGTATTTCTCAGCGTTTAAAGCCAGGTGGCGTTTGTTTAGCTCTGCCGGCCCGTCTATCTCTAAGCGTGCCGGTGACGCCATGTTCAAGTGAATACCACCAGATTCCCGGCTTATGTAAATGTCTCCGTGGCGTTTTGAAAGCGCCACAGCGAGGTCCATTATTTTCTTTGGTATTTCTTGGGATGTTACCTCTCCTGATGTTCCTACAAACGTGTTGTCACTCATATCTCATATCTCACATCTCATTTTTTTGTTTCTCGGCTCTGGAATACTTTGGGCAGCTAGAATACAGCGATAAACACTTTCACCAGCCTCGTAAAGGTAGGTTTCCGCAAAATCTAAATCCTCAGACCGCAGCCCATAAATTTTTAATTCTTCTAGTGATTTCTTCCGGCAAAGACGCAACAGGTTTTTAGATCTTTCCAGTTCTATTTTGACGCCGCTAATAAGTATTTTTCTGAAGTTTTCGTCTATTGATAATTTCTCCTCTGCAATCAGTTCCAACAGTATGCTCTTCGAGTCTACGGTACCTTTGTTCAGAGTGTAAAATTCAACGTCTCCTTCATGCCTTACTATCGATTTCTTTATCTGGATTTTTGCTAAACCTCTAAGTTGCGTCCATACGCCATAATCTCCGTTTTCATTACTTTCTTCTTCTATTAATTTTCTAGCTTTTAGCTCTTTTCGTTCCAACTCGAAGTATTCCAAAATGGCTTTCTTCGACTTGACGAGGTTGAAGTTGATCAACTCCAAAGTGCTTGGCAAGTCTTTTTTAATAAATTCCCGCCTAAAATAAAACTCCATGTTTTTCAGCATGAAAATCCACTCTTGGAGTTCCGGGTATCTGTCGGATATCCTGTCGAACTTAGCTCTCGTTGTTGGGTTCCAGACTGCCGGGTTCCATTCAGGGTTAAGTTTTCTGAACGAGAGTTTTAAAGCATCATTCTCTGGAGATAAGTTCTCTGTTTTCTGCGTTTCAGAAGCTTTAGAAAAAGAGAGAGAAAAGCCTTCTTCTCTTCTTCTCTTCTTTTTATATATATGCGAAGCGTCAATTTGTCGTGAAGTCGCGACAATTTGTCGTGAAGTCCCGACAATTTGTCGTGAAGTGTTAGCGTCAATTTGTCGTGAAGTACCCTCTTTTTTAAGCAGGTCTGAAGGACTTAATAAACCAAGTTTACACCACGTTTGGTGTTTGACACTCGGCTCTAAATCCGCCAAATCTTGCATGTATTTTCTGATGTTAATTCTATACAAACTGGGGGGTCTTCCTCCTTCGCTACCACACCTCACCCCGGCGCGTTTTAGTAGGAATTTTTCTCGGGTTAATGCATTTAATTTTCTCTCTACTGTTCTAATACTTTCTTTTTTGAAGTATTTTCCGACCAGAACTCTGGCTGACGTTGGAATCCATCCGTAGGTCATATCGCTGACTGTTGGATTTATTTCCAGCTTGTGGAACTCGTTTTCTTGCTCCACGAGCTTTCCTACTTCAGGTAGCCCCCTTGTCTCATAATCGATGGCTTCGAATATGAGTGTGGCTAACATATCTCCTATAAGGACATAGGTATCATCATACCTTAAAGGTAAGAATTTATTACTCATATTCGATTAATGCCGGAGGCTTCGACTAAACTACCGCCTCACCCTTCCCCGGTCTTCGAACTTCTGGAAGTCGAATTTACGGGTTATAGGTATTTTCATGTTTTTGATCTTTCGTCCTTTAGAGAAGTACAACCACTGATCGTCCGAGAACGTGGCGTCTTCTTCTTCCCCAGCAAACATTGCAGTTATACCCACCATGTATGAGGCTTTGTTACCCATTGTCTTACATTCTGATATCGTCGTATTGTCTACTTTGAGTTTGTTAAGTGATTGTGTAGGATGCGCTTGCGCGAATGATATGGTTGCGATATTAGCCTCTTTAGCATAGTCTGCCATAAAGTCCGCGGCGAGTTGGTAAATGATTCTCACCATGTTCGGATTATTAGAGATGTCTTTGGTTAAAGCACCTCCAATCCAGTCGAATATGATGAAGTCCAGAGTTCCATGCTCGTCTACGAAATTCTCGCAGATTGCTCTCAATTCCTCTGTGAAGCTCTTAGCGTCACTGTTGACAGACCACTCCCTTATGAACAGATACCCGTCTAGGTTCGCCCTAAGCTCGTCTACGCGGTTGCATTGATCTGGTGTGAGCTTGCTGCGGTCGAGCCCGTCCTTGATCATCTTGAAGGGTATACCGCAGCGCGCAGATATGATACGCAGCTCGAGAGCTTCCGCATCCTCCTCGGTTGTGATAATCATCCCTTTTAGTTTAGACAACCCAAAGCTGGACCCAAGCTGCGTCGCCATGACTGTGTTATGCGTGACGGTGTAATCCCCCAACAGAAACAATCTATCAGGACCTTCCAGGGTGAAACCGTAGTAATCGCCTACACCTTTCGGAGTTACAGTAATATCCCACATGTGAGAACGCTGACAGGTGCCAGCTGTTACCACCTTACCTGGTAGCATACACGGAATATCACTCACAAGGCCTGTTATCCTAAACCGAGTGTGTTGAGACCCGTTGAGTTCTCCAGACGCACTCTGTGTCACACAGAACCCGCAAGACCTGGCCAGTCGTTTAATATCGCTTACGAGTCTACTACCTTCTAAGTCGATCTCGTAAACACCTTGTTGGTTATAAGAACCACCGGCATCTAACAGCCCGGCCAGAACCTCTAATCGGACGCTTCTAGCGGCCTTTAGGAACACCTCCGGGATGTATTTGTCTCGCAGGATATTCCCATCTAGTGTTAGGTTAAAGAAATCGTTCTTCTGTATTAATCCCAGCCATGCACCTAATTTATAAGGTTGAAGCCGTGATGCACGCTCAACAGCTTCAAATTCTACCCCGCCCTCTGGCATCCAGCCTTTAAACGATTTTCTATCTGCGTCGGATTTCTGCAAATATTCCACAACAGAGATGTTGCAAACATCGTCCGACACATTTGTTTTAAGGCTCAGGATATGTGACTCGTTCACCACGTAATCATCTGCTTCTGTCTGGTTTACATCGTATAACATCTCACGACCTTTAACCAACGAAGCCACTCTTCTAGGCTTGCTGTCAGGACCCATTAGTAAGTCGCCGCACACAACATCCTCAACTTTCTTAATACTTCCGTTATGCATGACTACAGGAGTACCTTCGCCCAGACATTTACCACAACCAGTTGGGGCGATTACAAGCATGTGCTCTTTCTTGGCTACTCCTCCACCTAGCATAGTGTCGACTGATTGAATACCGGTAGGGTAGCGATCGACAATTCTACGAATCGTATCAATACCCTCCCCGAAGTATTGGGTTTTAATATCGTCAGTGCTTCCAACAACTACCCGGTTGAAGTGTGTAAGTTCATTCTGAATATCGTCCGGGTTCCAGTCGTCGCGCAGCCCCACTTCATTTGTTAGCCGCGCTACGCGTTGGCGTTTGAACCAGTATGAAAATCCTTCTGCAACTAGCGCGAGGAGAATATCATTCTCCTGCATTTCTACAATGTCCGCCATCATTGCGGATACTTCTTCAAGCTCGTCCTCGTTAATTCCTTTATCAGATTCGATGGCACAGTTCCTTAAGAGAATTTTAAATACGTCTGCGTTAATAGGAGACGTCTTCAGCCTGGAGGTGCTTATCTGCCTGTAGTACGTGTCGATCACATGGAACAGCGCGTTGTGTTGAGGCACTGTGAAGTCATCAATAAATCTAACCTCGCCCTCAGATTTAAAAACCCCGCCTTTACCAGAAGACATTTCTTGAGGAGGTGTAATAGCTTTGCACAGATACTTACAATGTTTATCGTAGAATTCTCTATTAAAATAAATCAAGCACAGAAGTAGCTGCTCGAAAGTAGCTCCTTGATTCTCTATAATTTTCTTTATCTCAGGTGTCATGTCAGTCTAGTAATCCTTTCCAGTTAAGTTTTAATTTCTTCACAGCGGCTAATCACTCTTCTAGGCTTGCTGTCAGGACCCATTAGTAAGTCGCCGCACACAACATCCTCAACTTTCTTAATACTTCCGTTATGCATGACTACAGGAGTACCTTCGCCCAGACAAGTAGCTCCTTGATTCTCTATAATTTTCTTTATCTCAGGTGTCATGTCAGTCTAGTAATCCTTTCCAGTTAAGTTTTAATTTCTTCACAGCGGCTAATATGTCTGGGCGTGTGGATAGTTCGTAGCTAGCACTAGTGTAGTGTAGCTCCCGTATTGATTCGCTCTCTCCTCTAGAAAGAATCAGACAAGCCAGCGAGTCTAAATCCATCAAGGAACTGGACATTACTTTTATATTTTCGTCCGACAAATCTGTCGTTTTATTCCTGAGATAAAGGAACGTTTTCAAAACAGAGATACGGCTTACTAACTCTAACTCTGCAGGTAGTTCCTTAGTTGCTACGTCATCGGAAGTCGCCCCTCGCTTGAAGTGTGTGTTAACTACTTCGAACTCGTATTCAGCTTCCTTCAGAGCACGCGCCACCGTAGCAGGCGAGCCGTACATGTTGAAGTAGAATTTATTATTATTCCTAAGTAAAACTCTTCTTACGGTTGCTGCAAACCGAACAGGATCCTGCTCGTGTTGCGCAACAATACGCCCTATCTTTTTTAAGAACTCAGGCGTGTTAAGCATTCCACTTATGTTAGGTCTTTTGGGACTTTTATGCTTAGCCTTACGCTCTTCGAAAACAATCTCGACGAATGTATCTCTAACCTGTCTACCTATGTAAACTAACTCTGTATCTGTTAAATTATCCATACTATCACACTCGCTTATTAATTTCTTCCGCTAACTCGGTTGTATTTTCACACTCAACAATTTCATAACCTTTAGCCTTATAGGCTTTAATGCGGTTACGACTGTCACGCACAATATTCAACCACTCCCGGTTATCATAATCATCTCTGGTTAACTCTTTGAGGGCTACTTCCGGGCAGTCGAAGAGGTAGTCTACAATCACCCCGATTTTCTTACCTTCGATGATCTCAGCCAGGCGTCCAGGTTTTTGGATGGCGGTCGTATTATCGCCTCCGCCCTCGCAATTTATAATAGCCCTAATCTGGCTGAAGGTCACCCCTTGCGCGTAAATGTTGGAGGCTAGGCAACGCTTCACCTTATCTGCCTGCATTAACTCAAAGAGGTGATCTCTCTCTTTCTTGGTCAGCCGCTTCGCCATTGCGATTGTGCCGTCCTTTCCCATTGCTTCTTTGTAGAGCTCAGCCTGTTTCTCGTGCTTAATGAATACCAGAGTCTGCCAATCCTTTGGAAACACCTCATGACAGATTCTGGCAGTAAGAGCAGCCATCTCGGAGCTCTTAAACAGATACCGATTGTAAGCCGCGTCGCGCGTTCCACATGTTTCGCTCCAAGGTATGTTTATTCTCAAACAGAACACTACAAGCGGACAGATCGCACCTTCCGCTACAGCTTCTGTGTATGTACGCTCGGCGAGCACCGGCCCTACCACCGCCTCGATTAATTTATCACGACCGTCGAAACGACCTTTCAACGTAGCGCCGAAACCTATCCTACGTGCTTTGGTGAACTGGTTAATAAAGCCAAGCCTTTTGTCTGTAACCAAGGCATGAGGTTCATCAATCAGGATCAACTCCGTACGACCAAAGTCACACTTGTCGAGCGAGTCCATAGACACCACGTTCAAATCTTCGCAGAACTTCTGTTTGGATCCAGCGCCTATCTTAGCCACTTTTCGATGGGGGAAGCATTTTTTGACGGCCTCATACATCTGAGAGGTGAGATCGGCTCCCGGTTGTGTGATGACAGTCACCAGGCCTGGGTATGCTCGCGCTGTGTTAATCAGTAGCGCTGTCTTACCAAACCTCGTCGGCGCGCCTATCAAGCCGCTCTTATTCTGCACCAACCCTTGTATAAGCAGCTCCTCCTGACTGAACCGGAAACCGTGCATAAGGGAATACTGTGGTTTAGCAAATTCTAAACGCTTGTCGTAAACTTTGCACGGGACTCCGTGTTGGGCACAGACCTCTTTCACATGCTCGAGGAGTCCGTGATAGGTCTGAAGTACCCTGGGAGAACTTTCAGAGATCACATTAAACAGATCTCTCCTAGTTCGTTTTATGTCTCTAATCCATGGTGATTCTTCGTTGGCAACCATGCGCTTTTCGTAGATGCACATCGTCTTTTCTAACGCAGAAAAAGGATTTACTATAGATAGAATGGTGTCATCCCACAGGACGCTCACCGGCTTAGTCCCGAACCCGGGTAGCGGTATATTACTCATAATACTTTATAACTGAAGACAGCACAGCACGGGAATCCCCGAGAGGCTGTTTACTTTTTTACAGGCTCAATGGAAAGCACTTCAAAACGACCGTAGCCGAATTTACTGCCCCAAGGGCTGAGTCCTAGAATCTCACCCACAAGGGTGAGAATTTTATAGAGGTCTTTTATTGTAGGTTTCTTGAAAGTGTCGTCGGCATTACTACCTTCAGGCTCTTTATTATTTATCACCAACACCTCGAAAGATAGAACAGCTCCAGCTTTTATAGCCTCGAACATTTCCTCTCTTTGTTTACCTGATTTACCGTCACGCCATCGGCGCACGAATAGTTCTATTTTAGGGGCCGAGTATGTCGGGTTAACCCTGATGGATGAGGGATCCAGATCCAACTCCAACGCTGATATTGCTTCTTCAATTGTCCAATTCCAACGCAGCATATCCACCTGGATATTGTGTTTGAACGCTTTAGATCTGTCGAAGCGCCTGATTTTATCAGTGGTGCGACAGTTTCCGAGAAAAGGCTTCTTAAGCTTAATTTTAACACAGAGCAGCATGGGTTTAAAATGTATCCCACAACCTCGTAGTCAACTAATAATATTCTTAGAATAGGCGCTTACCCCCTGACGGATAAAATAAAGATTCTGGAATAGAAGCGCACCATCGTCTTGATCCGCTTCGAAATTCTGTAGTTGATATTCGTAACCTGGTATTATTACGTGCATATTGTGTGTGGGTTGTGCAGGAGGGGTCGGACCTCCTAGCTGATGATTTATTTAATGCGTATGGTTTCGCCGAACGCTGGTTCGAGAGCTTTGTTATGGTCGCATACGATGACCTGGGACTCTGCGCTGCTTAACTGGTCTCCCAAGCTAAGCAACAATTCTTTAATACTCTCAACCCCAGGTTCGTCTACGTGCACTGAAGGTTCGTCGAGTACGAGGAAGCCAACCTCTGGTATGATGAGCTGTTGTACAGCTAGAAGAAACGCGACTGTGTAACGGACGCGCTGTCCGCCAGACAATTTATTCTGAGCCATGACATATTCGGAATCATCATCCACTCGCCAAAACCTAACAGACACTGGGTTATCCGGGTCCTGCTCAATCATGAACGATGAGTCCAGACGCGTGAGGTGGTCTTGTGTGAGCTCGATGATGCGAGCGTATCGATCATTGATAATCTCAGTGATGATGCCGTTCTTTCCAAGCATTTCCTTTACGGTCTTCAGGCTATCTATAAGCTTCCGCTTATTTTTATCTGCCTCCATAGATGCTTCCATTTCTTTACGACGCGCAGTTATACTAGCCTTAGTTTGTAGAGCCTGTTTTAAGCTACCCTGTAGAGAGTTCCACGCATTTTGCTTATCCTCTAGGTCTTGAGTTACCAACAACACCTCATCTTTAGAGGACTCGGCAACATGTTCGGTTTTAATATCCTTGAGAATAACTTTGTGGTGTTTTTCTGCTATCTTAAGAACTCTGGCTGGTATAGCATCTACCGCTGAGGTTAACTCACTTCTTAGATTAACTAGGAGGCTCTGTTGGTGCTCAAGTGCTCCACGCTTGTTTTTAAGGAGGTCGCTGACTGGTTTTATGTTTCCGACTTGGGTCTTATGCAGGTCCCGTTTAGCGGTTATTTTATCAACCTCCTCCCGTAGAGCGATTTCCGCTTCCTCTGAGACTTGCCCAGACTTCTCCACATCGATTGGGTTTATTGCGTCCAGCTTACTCTGCGCCACACGCTTGTTGCGATCAGCGTTTGCTAGCTCGGATTCCAGAACAATCTTTCTACGCTCGAGACCCTCCAGGGTTGTGATTCTTTCCTGTAACTCTTCAGCAGTTTCGGACGGGCGTGTGTCCAGTTCCTTCTGCTCCTTGATAGCTGCTAGAATCTCTTTAGTGACCTTTGTAAGATCTTTGCTGGCGTTGTCTACGCTAGTGTGCTTGTTTTTGACCGCGGTGTTGTACTCGCTAATCTCAGCAGAAATTTTATCCGCGTCTGATTTTTTACGCATGTGTTCGTCGTGGGCTTTGGACACGTTGTCCTCGCTCAACAGATCCTCACCAACAGCACTTTTACAAACAGGACAGCAATTATCCTTGGAGTCGAACCCGCTCTTTGAAGCTTCTGCAAGCAGGTTCGCACGGATACGAGCTTCTGCCAGTTCCGCGGAAAGAGTCTCCAGACGCTTGTGCAGTTGCTCCACTTCACACTCTGTTAATGGCAGTTCGACCGCTTCCGCTTTTTCCAGAGTATCTCTGAGCGTGTGAGCCTCCTGTGATTTAGAATCTAACACACTCTCCACCGCTGTATGCGATTTTACCAGATCCAGCAGTTTCTTTTTGTTAGAAGAGGAGTCGTCTCCAATTTTACCAACAACATCTTTCAGACTCTCATCTGTTTCATTAAGGTGCTTATCACAACGTGCGACATCTTCGGAAGCAGAAGCATGCTCCTGCATAATACGGCGCATATCTTGCACTGCCAGCAGCTCTTTGTTGAGAGCGTCCTTCCGCACCTGCAGCTCCTCCACAGACTCCTCCAGGGTATCCAGAGTAATAGACTCACCCAATTCGCTGAGCGATTGTTTTAAGCTTCGCTCTGTTTGAGAAACATCCGCGCGAAGTTGGGACACCTGTCCGGCGGTTTCCAACAGGTCCGCTTCACAGTCTTTGAAGGCAGTCCACTTCTTAATGTCTTCGCTCCAGTTGATTGTCTGAGCGGTCTCTCCTTCTAAAGCCGCGATGGTGTTATTAATCTCACTCTCCTGTCTATTTAGGTCGTCCGCTAGGATGCTGAAGTCCTGCAACCCATTAGACAGAGCCATGTATTTAGATTCGACCAGCTTCGAGCGTTTTTCCAAGTAACCCAAAAGGATGAGTTTGACAAAGAGTTCGTAGCGCTCGGAAGGTTTACCGAACAACATCTTATCCAGACTTCCCTGGTTGATGAAGACAGCGTTGGCCACAGCCTCCCGGTCGGCTTCAAATATCTCAGCCATCAACGCGTTACAACCTTTATCAGATCTCTCTGTGCGATTATCCCATGTGATTTTTCGTTTATTGCTTTTACCTACCTGTCGAAATATATTCCCGTGCATACCGTTCTTTACGAATGAAATACGCACTGAAGCGTTGTTGGCTCCGAACTCTTCTCCGAAGTGTCTGACATAGGTCTCTTGATTTTCTTTTAGCAAACCAGTGAAGGCAAACTCGATCGCCTCCAACACATTAGTCTTACCACTACCATTGGGACCTAGCAACCCAACGACGGGATCTGACAGGTGCTCGTGTATGTGTTTGTGTGGTCCCCAGTCCTTTAGCTCAATTTCTGTAATATGCATATTATCCTGTTAATTCTGTTCTACCGAGCTGCTCCTCGATGTACGTGTTTAGTATTTTCTCTGCGTCGTTGTGCTTCTGCGCCAACGACTCCCCCAGCTCATAAAGCTTAGAACCTCTGATAATGAATCTCTCTACGAATTCGACCGGTGCCAGCAAATCTTCAGTCGAAGCTCCTCTGTTAGGTAGCGAGAACTTATCTGAGAATGGTATTGTACGAATGATGCACCGATCAGAGTCCATAATGGCTCGAACTCTTGCCGATACATTCTCCACAGTGTGCTTGTTGTAGCGAATGTGCACGATAGGGAACTCTCCCTTCGCAGCCTCAAGCCGCGGCAGCAATTCTGCAAACTGTTCTTCATCTAAGATAAGTTCGTAGAACAGTTTACGACACGGCAGTGGAATAGCCTGCACACCGTTTATTTTGTTACCGTTATCGGTGTCGATCTCGTAGATGTCTACAAACTTTTTAGGATTCTCATTAACCCGGCAAATCTCTGTTGATCCAGGATATGCTACGATGGTACCGTCCTCCAGGTTCTTAGACTCGTGCACGTGAATGTCTCCCATCGCGATAAGTTTGTATCGGTTCTGTGGAAGCTCGGACAGGTTGAGAGCCTTTTTGGACGGGAAGTCTATGAACTCAATGATAGCCCCGTGCCATAATAGAATATCCGCAGGGTCATGTAAAGCTTCCTGCTCTAAGAACATATCACGAGACATATGAGGCATACCTCGTATGGTGACACCTTCTATATTTACAGTCTCTCCGTCGATGCATATAATACCGCCGCTGTTGTGATCTGTTGCCGATAGAATACTTACCCAGTGTGGTCGTGTTTTATCGTGGTTGCCGGATATAACATAGAGCGGTATCCGTGCGGCCATCAGTTTTTTGTGAACCGCTTTCAGCGTGGTCAATACGTCTGGAGAAGGCCGGGTCGTATCGATGATGTCCCCGCTGTTTAAAATGGCCGACACCTTCTTCTCTATACACTTGTCGACCATGTATGTAAAGCTGTGGGCAAAATCTACACCCCGGTGTTTCCTTGAGTACTGCGTATCCCGTAGGTGGTTGTCTGCGGTGTGTGCTAATTTAATAATCATTCAATCTTGTAATCTCCATTTGATGTTTTCTAGAGCGTCTCTAGCTGGGGCTAACTCCCTGTCTATAACTCTATATTTATTCTGCGCGGCTGCGTTATTTTTTAACAGCTTCTCTATCTTTTGTTTGGCAGTAATTGCCGTCCCATGAGCTTTACCGAACACAAAGCGCATAACACCTTGTAACGTCACATCCTCATGCTGGTATAACCAGTACATATACATTTGCCGTGCGGTGACATGCGGCTCTCTTCGTGTGTCGGACAGCCACTCAGAAGCCGCCAGTCCGAAAGCATTGGATACAGCATCCACCACAGTGTTAGTCAGGTAGTGTTCCTTTGTTACTTGGAACGCTGTAAAAACTCCAAATACTTTAGCGGAGTTCACTTCCCAACAAGCCCCTTTAGATTCTTCCCACCCCTCTAACACGTAGATGTGTGTGGATATAGCCAACTGCTGCGCACTTCGCCGCATGTAAACCTCTTGTGACATTTGTATACGTCCGAAGTTATACACAGGGTTTATTATTTCCGCATCCGGAAATTGTTCCCTTAAATACTTCTCAGCCGCAGCGAATGCAGGTCTGTTGTCATCTATCTTCCCTGTGATAGGGCCGGCTATGTATATTATTTTGTACGACTTCATTAATTGTTCATCTTTTACCTAGATTTTTATATTTTATTTCGTGGTCCCTCATTAAGACTCGACACTCTGATGAGATCAAATCCGTTAGGGCCTGATAGCTGTTTGAATTTCTAGCTGCGTGGAAGCCAGAAATTTTGAAGTAGCGTTCATACCACTCAAGACGCGCCCACATGTCGCCGTTGGCGTTACGCGGCAGTTCCTTGTTCACTGACTGACATAGGTTCAACCTGTCCGTAAGCCAGAACACGCGGACCGGCGCAACGCGCAGTGTGGGGAGGCTCTTGATACCTTTAAGACCAGCAGCCTCCAAAAAAGACTGCAGCCCTGTCATCAATCCTTCCAACTCCATACGCTCGACTGTGGTGTGCGTAGACGCCACCTTGGCGATCTCGAACACTCCGAACTTGGAGCTTACAGCTACGGAGGCGCAGCCGCCTATCTTGTCTTTGTGGTAGCAAGACCCGTCTGTATAAAGAGCGAGCCCGTAATTTTTAGCCTCTGCCCATACCGGAGGCTCCTTGTGTTGAGGAGATTCGCATGGGGGAGTTGAAGGTTTCGTTCTGCTCATGATGCATTCCTGCCGCGCTATCTACACTCAGTGTTCTACTACCTTCGTCCTGGTGCGCGGCCAAGGATTTCTGGAATTTAATATTAAAGGGCTGCACAACGGCCGTGTAGAACGTAGTCTGCATACGGTCCGGCGCGGCCCCTATAGCCTCTCCGCCGTATAGATTCGACACAGTCGATCTTCCACGGAGTGTTATAATATCTTTCTTTTTACTGACTAACTTAACATCGTATTCTAGGATGTATTCGTCCGCATCTAGATCCTGCCGTAGCAAGTCTAGAGCGCCAGTATCTCCTGCTTTACGAGGAGGCAGCCCTAACTCTGTGGCGACTGCGTCTATCTGCTTCTGCAGAGTGGCCAGGGCCCCGCTCACGCCCTTTAGGCAAAGGCCTTTATTGGAGCCCTCGTATTCATCCTGCCACACCAGAGAAGTGCACTTAGTCGTATCTAGATTCTCTATCGGCGACTTCTTGTTCTTCGACGGTTGGCGCTGTAATGTTTTCTTCTTGCTCATTCACTTCTTTTTCCCATTTAATGCCACCCAATCGCTCGATGGGGAACCTGTTTGGATCCACTTCGATAAAGTTAATGGGTGACTTATTTTTAGACATACACTATGTATTTAGATTTATATAAAACTTTCAGTTCCGAAGGCGTATTCAGGCACAAGATACAGAGTTTGGCAACAGAGATCTCAACGCTAGAGAAACGTGTTAAAACAGATCCAGCACATAATACGGCCATCGCAGAGAGGATGGCGGACATCTACCGCCTTTGTCAATACAACCCCACACTGCTTGTACCTTATTTCTTTCCCAAGTATCCCTACGACAAACCACTCTCCATGTTGTCTAGACCCTTCTCGGTCGCGATGCTTGATTTTCAGTTCGGAGGTTACACTGTAATAAGAGCATCTCGCCAGATTGGCAAATGCCTTACATTCAACACTTTATGTAATTTTAAGGTGTCGGAATCCGCTTCTACAGTGGTAGAAAAGAAAATGTCAGTTGGGGAGGCTTTCAGCCTTGCGGAGGCCGCGGATAAGCGTGCATAACAATAAGCTCTCAATCTATCCCGGCAACACGACTTGTCGCACGAGAAAGAAACTGTGGACACCTGCCCTGATACAGTCATCCTGCGTGTGAGGTTGAACAATGTGTAAAATTCATAAATGCAAGATTGGCAAATAGACAAAGTAGTTGAAGTTGCGCCAGGAACCCTGCAGGTGGATACACCTAGTGGTTTTGTAGATGTGCTCCGTATGTTCCGGACTCTACACATGGCTGTATGGGAGCTCCAGACAACTGACTACACCTTACGTGGCGCACAGCAGCACCGGGTGAAGCTGGTAGGAGGTCCCTGTGTGTGGTTGTCGGACCTGCAGCCCGGGGACCTCGTTGATAGCGAGACAGGCCCACAGCTTGTCGTAAAGATCACACCTCCTAAAGACGAGGACGCATGGGAACAGTTCTATGATATGGAGATAGACACCCCAGACCACTTGTATTACACTGGTGGGCTTCTGTCCCACAACAGCACCACGCTAGGCGTGAGGCAGTTGGTGAACGCTTCACTACTTCCTAAATACCGCAGTTTATACGTCGTGCCTCACGAGGAGCATCGTAAAACTTACGCCAACCGACTACGCGAGATGGAGCGCGCATTCGCGTTCCCGGTAAACTCCCCCAGCCACAGACAGAACCTTAATTATAAGGAGTATCCCAATGGTTCGGTTATTGAACTGATTCGTATGCTCTCTACTGCGGCAGAGGCCCGAGGTAAAACATCGGACGAGATTGTGGTGGACGAATCGGTGTGTGGATGTACACTAGTTTCTTCGCTCTCCGCTGCAGGAGAGGGCTATAAGGTTGTAGATAAAAAGATCGGCGAAATGCTGGTAGGAGACTGTGTAGTCTCGGCTGATGCAGAAGATAGAACACATAAAAGAAAAGTTACAGACTTCTACAACAAAGGGGCGCAGCATGTCTGGGATGTCGTATTCTCCGACGGAAGTAAGATCACTTGTACAGGAAGTACCCGGTTTAGAACCGACAAAGGTTTCCAGCATCTGTGCGAGTTTATTACTCCAGAAGAAGCCAGCAGGTGTGGTAGAACTTACAAAATTAAATCCCTTATCACCGCAGCAGAAACAGCTTTTACTGGGGACACTCCCTGGAGACGCGAGCATGAGCCTATTAAGTGGCTCCGGGATGCGTTACCGAATAAGCCAGAGTTACAAACAATTGGAGTTCGCGTTGAAGATACAGGAATTGTTGTGCTGCTACATGAAGACACCTCTGAGGTTCCGAGAGAATATGGGGTGTGGGAAAGTCAGCTGTGCCGGCAGCACACTAACAACTCCTGCGTTCAATTTTATACAGGTCCTCGGCTACAAGACGGATGTCGATTCCGGCAAGGTGTTGAAAGTGGCAGGGATTCCTCACTGCTGACACCTGTAGGTCTTGAGACCATCACATACGCCGGAAAACAGGACGTTTACGATATCGAGGTTGAGGATCACCACACGTTCTTCGCCAACGGTATACTAGTTCATAACTGCCAACACATGGACGCATCTCTGATGCCAGAGCTTGAGCAGGTACAGAAAGCTTCCCCGATGCCGTCCACGGTTTACTCAGGTACATCGCTGACGATCGATACGCTGTTGGAAGCTAAGTGGGATATGTCGAGCCAAGGCAGCTGGCATATACGGGCAGGTGATGGTAAGAACTGGATTAATTGCGCAGACCCGGACGAAGCGATCAAAATGATACAACCTGAGGGTCTTACTTGCCCGCATACCAGCAAGATACTGGATCCAAGTCAGGGGGAGTTTGTTCATGCGTTCCCCAACCTCCTCAAGGCCGGGTATAAGGGTTTGCACATACCTCAGATTGTTATCCCTGACTTTGTTGGTAAGCCGAATAAGTGGAATGAAATTTGGAAGGCTTTCTGCGAGTATGACCGCAAGAAGTTCCTTCAAGAGATCCTAGGTATTCCTACAGCTGAGGGTGCTCGCGAAATAACCGAGCAGGATCTCAAGGACATGTGCGTCCTCCCTTCTAAGGATCAGCTGATGAAGGATGTTATAGGTAAAAAATATAAGTACATCATTTCAGGATGTGACTGGGGTGGTTCGGATTACAATCCGGCCACACGAACTAAACTGTCCTACACGGTGCATGCTATACTAGGCCTCGCCAAAAACGGAGACTTCCATATTTTACACATCCGTAGATACTCTGGTATGAAATACCAGGAGGTCATCAACGAGATCATCAAGGACCATAAAAGGTACCGCGGTACGGCTATGGCGTCTGACTTCGGCGTAGGCGCTGCTTACAACATGCTGCTGCGAGAGTCTCCATACATTAACTCGGACCAACACTTGATCCTAGGGTATGTAGGCCCTAAAGCAGCGCCAATAGCCCCTCCCTCCGGACATAGCTGGTATAATCAATTTTCAATCAACCGAACAGAATCTATTACGAAACTGTATACAGATATTAGGCGCGTAGATCCCCGCATCAAATGCTTTCCTTGGGACGAGTGCGCTACCTACATGGATGACTTTTTAAATTTATACCGTGTACCGGTGGAGAATCAGACTACTGGCGCCACAGAGTTTAAGTACCAACGCCATGGATCTAAAACAGATGACACACTGCATGCGGTCAACTTTGCTTACATTCTAGGACGTCTACTTAAGGGCGAACCCCTGCTGGAGGACAGAGCACTTATGGAACAAGTGCGGTCCAAACTTAGCGGGGGCGTGATGGGAGGGTCCCACTTAGGGCATAGAGTTCCTCCGGTTATTTCGGGCTAGGGAGTGGAGCAAGCCCCAACATCTGCGCGGCGGAAACCTTCCCCCGGTATACGGCAGCCCCAGTCTTTTTATCGACTGCGACTCGTACACGCATGCTGAGCTCTTTACGACTCTCCAACCCAACAAGATTAAGGACGTCCATCTGGGCGTCCTCTTCGTGCGGTTTTAACTGTCTATTTCTTTTACTCATATCTTATTTTTTTTATTTTACTCTATCTGGAAGAGAGTGTCTTTGGAGACACCTAGTTTTCTAAACTGGTCCACCATACTCTGCTTCATTTCTTCCAAGAACCTGACGTAATAAGGTATCACTTCAGCACTTTCCAACCCGTCGTTGGATTCTGCTTCTTCGTTAATTATATCATCTATCACTGCCTGAACCTTGGTAGAAAATTCTGATTCGTCATCACGGACGAGACCAACCTCATAGGTGGCCCATAAAATTTCTGGAACTGTGATGTCTTCTAGTATACTGTTGACCATATCACCGACGTCGCCGTCGTAGAGAGCCAAGCAGACCGATCGAAATACCACTTCATCATCATAGAACAAATCTGAAGCCAGAGCTGTCATGATAGCGTTCAATTTGTTTTCAAGTTCTTCCGGCATCACAACACGGAAGTCCTCTTTGATGTTGAGGTATATGTCGACCACATCAATCTCCTGATCAGGAGCTCCTCCATATTCTGACAGCAAGGCCATCATATCTTCATTATAAGCAGCCAGGAGAATTGATAACACGACGGAGCCGTGTGTATCAGGAGACTCTAGCAACTCACGACAGTTCTGCCTGTCGAACTTAAAATCTTGGGTTAGCATGAATTACATACTGGAGAGTACGGAGAGTAGAGCCACTCTGGCTTCATTCTCCATTTCGGCTGCTTTCTTTGTGACCTGCTCCGGCTTTTCCATAGCCAAGTCACGCAGTGTTTTAATTTCCTCCTGTGCGCTTTTCGTGAAATTCTGCTCGATACGTCGGTCCGACAGGGAGGCGATCTCTGTCTTAGGGATCATGACACCAGAGATCACAACTACCTCGCGAGCAGCTTTAACGATACCTTCCACCGGTTCCCCGGAGAACATGGCTGTGTAAAAGTCCGGGGCCAAGCGTGCATACTTGACTCCTAGTTGCTCGTCCGCGGCGTGCCATAGATTTGCGAGAGGTTCAAAAAGTTCATTCTTGTTATCCAGCGAGCCTTTCTTATCCCACTCATCCTCAGCAGCATTTACGATGTCTGTGTATATGGACACTTCCTCGTCGTTAGCGCCGGCATACTTACGCATACGGGCGACCTCGCGCGCGTGGTCGAAGTTAGGCATACGGTCTACACCGCTGGCGAGGATGCGTGGATGTAGTTCATCTTCAGTAACACCATGCTTTAGAGCAGCCTTAACGATCGCCAGGGATGCGTCCCGAAAGAACTCTACGGGCATCTTCTTAGTATAGATACTTGCGTCCTTCATCAGGGTCTCTGCACTGGTGATCACCTCGCCGCAGTTGTTGATTGGGTAGATGTTTTTAAACCCACCACGCGTTTCGCCAAAATCCACCTGCAACGCGAATTGACGCTCTGAGGTGTTGGAGGCTTTCTTTTCAACTTCCGGCTTTAACACCTTCAAAGTTTCCAGGTCCTCTTGTATACCCCACAGTTTTGCTGCCTTGGTAAGGCTTGCTTCAATCTCCGGAGTCTCCAGACCGTGTGAGAAAACGTATGCGGCAGACAACCATGTGGCTGCTTTAGTGTGGATCGGGTGTAGCTTGGCGTGAGGGTCAGCAAAGGCTACAGGTGTTCTTGGGAGGTCGGATTCCTCCATAACATTGGTCTTACTAACATAGGACGGGACTCCCACACCGTTGGTGCGGAACGCCAGTTTCAGAAAGCCTGGGTTCTGGTCTCGTACAAAATCAAAATTGCTCATAGTGGTAGAATCATCTTTTTAGTCGGTATAGTCAAGTCTGTAGGAGACTGGTATCGCATAGGTAAAAAATGGAATCCGAAGATTCTAATGTTTAGGACAGTTCGAGGATTTGCTATGGGCTTGCCATATCGCTTCACTCATGAATAGACTAGACTGTCTGCTAATTCTATATAACCTGAAACGGGTGCTTTTTGCATGTCTAAGAATCTAGAAACCCTTGAGAAAATAGTGAGCCCCTACGAGTTAGTCGGGGCCCTGCAACTCAGTACCCGTATCACAGAGGATGAGCACTACCAGGTTCAAGTCCCAGGGGAGGGGTGGTTGTGGTTGCTTGAGGGAGGCTTCCTGTCCCTGCGCTCTGGGTCCTCTTTCCGTGCAGGTTCTATTGTGGATCTGACAGCGCTGACGATCCTTAAGGAGCGCGACATTAGAGGTCCTCAACTTTACACCGCTGCTATAGATAAGCTGTCGGCACTATTCCCTGACAGGTTGTCAAACTTCCTGACACCAGGAGTCACTATCGATTTGGCGGAAGAGGTGCGACAGCGGCGTATGCTCTTCGAGATTATATCCTGCGATGGTATGAATTCCCCAGGGGACCGAACTGCTATTCAGCAAGGCTTCTTATCTAGGTTCCTAGACACAGGAGTAAACGTTTACGACACCCCATACTACGTCAGCATACTAAACCACAAACAGATGTCGGATGTGAACGGAATCCTGCTGGATATGGAAATCAACCCCATCCCACCTAGTAACGGAGTGCTCTACCCCTACTACAGCAACCACCACACCGTCTCCTACTTGAAATACAGCGAGGACGCCAGCGGTGCTATTAACGGCGCACGCTCCATAACCCCGGCTAAGTATGCCACCTTCGGATTGCTGGATGTGAGTCCCACGCAGCAGATGTTTCTTATCCCAGGTGCTATGGAAGCTCTGAGTTTTAACGGACAACATAAAAGCTTTGCTCCTGGGGTGACTGGCTGTGATATCACTTACCTCCCACAACATTCACACACATCTGGCTGGCTGCCAGAACAGCTTCAGTATATCTACAAAGCCGACGGACGTTGTGTGTTCGACCTAGCGGTGCCGGCTGCGTTGGTTAAAGAAAACACCGAGGTGTTTGTATTACCTGCTGGGGAACCTATTACTGTGTCCTCTAGAGTTAGACAGCCTTTTGATGCTTTTGTGTTGGATCTGGTCATCTCGAAGATTAAATCCGTAGGTCGCGTCGGTAAAGATACAAAAGCTATCATACGCAACGTCAATGTAACAGGTGACTCTCGTCAGAATCTGATCAAAGCTTTGAAGCAAGAGGGTATGGCTTTCGCTCTGCGGGATATGGAACAGCTCATGCCGGAGGGTGTTGTAGTCGCACAAGGTCGAAAGATTATAATGTCCACCCTCCAGGGTTATACTGCTATCGAAACTGGTAACGAGGGCGGACAGACTACAGTCTCCAATTTCACACTGAAATTCAAGAGTAACATAGTCTTCCCCGAGGTAGACGCTATGTATCACACAGGGCACATTTTGATGACGGATCGAGAGATACCCTTCATGCTGCACAGCTCTGATTTGGAATCCATTAAGAAGCTAGACGCCGCGCTCAAGCAGGCGGATATACTCTACCCTCGTGCTAACTCCGGGCAGACTAGTATACCTACTTTTATCGATCACTCTGCGGCACGATCGCTGCTTCCCAATTTCCGCACACAGGTCGCTGACCTTAAAGTAGAGTCTGGAGTGTCCACCCTTGGGTGGGATGGTATGCGTGAGGTGTTTACAGGCCGTGGCTTCACTATCACCCAGAACAACTGTAACTATGCGCAACACACACCCCACCCCACAACCCCTACATTTAAGTTCTTCGATTTCGGGGAGCGCACCGAGGAGGAAATGTATGAGAACCTTCCAGAACCGATTTGCGATCTTTTTAGTCAGGCTGTTGCTATGGTCGCCCGCTACCGCTCCGGAAGGAAGGTGTCCCCTGTGTTCATCCGCAACACCCCGGAGAATGAAAAGTTGCTGCTATCTGTATTCAAAGGGCTTGGTCAAATTAAACCCATCCAACTCAACAACAATACCCGAGGTAAGTTAGATATCACTGGTGTAGCGGGGTATCCTGTAATGGCTATAGGCCTCGACCGTAGCCGCCGCAGTAACTGCGAGGCCTCCGCTTTTATACTCTCAGACGCGGGCTATTCCTTCGGTAGGTTTGATCCTAAATTCTACAGCACGCTGGGTAAAATTCTCCACACAATCCTCGTTAAAGTAGTCAGCAACCTCTTAAAGGAGGAAACTCCTGTAAAGTTCAGCAGCAGCGTCCTATACGAGAGTGAGTTGGTTCGGGAGGGTGCTGCTCTTATTCGTAGGACTTTTGACCTAGTGGCTTGGCCTCAGACCGAGCTGCCTTACGAGACACTGGAAAGTATACTACGCAGTATCTCAGTGGATGATGTAAGCACCTACTTCGCGCACGATCTCGCCAAACAGAAAGTTTATTTCTACCACAAAGACATCGCGAAGAAAGGCCAGATCCGCGATTTATTCTTAGAGCTCAGCACGCTGGTCGAAGGTCTTGTGGAGCGCGAGGGTTATTTCGAGATGGATCCGCAAGGCGTTACCGAGCTACTCAATAATTTCTACCAAGACAACGTACGCATCGCACCTATCAATGTGGGCGATCTAGCCGCCAAACTGGAAGCACTAGGCTAGCAGGCTAGTAGCCTTCGAAACTCTTCAGTATTGTACGGTTTAAAGTGAGGGCTCTAACAACCCCATTAACTGTAACGAACAAGCGACTTGTTCCCGGGTTAAAGAATCCCGCAGGTAGTCTGAGAAAGTAATTGTGTACATCAGAGCCTTCACTCGGGATATCTGCCAGCTTCAAGGTCGTGCCGTTGTAGGTGATGGGCTCTGCGGAAGAGTCGACGAAGAATTGCGGGGAGTCCAAATCCACCACAGCAGGCTCCCGAACTACTTGAGTACCTCCGGCGACGTAAAGGTCCGCCCCGCGCACTCCCGCCATGGTTATTATAACATCGTTGATGTGTACAATTACAACACCGTTAAGCTCATCAACCCACTGCGCGTCATCCTCCCAATCCCCAGAGTCCCTCCACCCAAAGGTAGTGACTACTCCTGGATCCATTGTCTGAGAGTGGATAAGTATGTTGCAGCTTCCATCGTCGTTTAGCTTAACCGAGGAGGCTTGCTTGGGGGATCCCACTGGCATTAACCCGGGGTAGGAGAATTTTACTTTATCGAAGCTCATGTTATTTCAACGGTAGTCGCGTCCTGTATTCTTTCCCAGGAGGTGAAGTTATTGTGAAGGGACTGTACTTCCTCTTGTATCTTAGACCACAGCAGCTCTAGGTCACGCGCAGATCGGCAGTTGAACTCTAGGAAGTCACCGCGGTAGTAAGGAACCACTGGATCGCTTATGAAGTCAGGTTCCGTGCCTAGATCATCCAGCTGCGACACGCTGGCCACGCACTCGAACATATCTCCGTTAAGCAGGTCCCCGCCGGCGTCGGCGTGATACACAAAGATATCCGAAGGTAGTCCGGAGGTGTCGGAAACTGCTGTAACCTTAAGAGGCCAGACATGACGCCCGCCTAATGTTTCTTCTGAGACTGCTGCTCTTGTTAGTGTGATGCTCATAATTAATCAATCCAGTTAGAGGTGTCTATCCACTGTCCTGAGTCCTGCCAGCCGTAACCCGCTGAGACGAACTCGGTGTTGCTCGGGTCTGGGTAGTTTGCTGCAAACCCTCGTACGATAGGGATAACTCCCATAGGCTTTTCTCGGTAAATGAACTTCAAAGCACGGTTGTGGTATTCTTCTCCTATACTCTCGGTTCTAAGGTCGATTACTAAACCACGCCGCCCTAGCAGATGTTGGAACATCAACTGCAGCAGGTTTACAGACCCTGTTTGTCCGGCTGTTGAAAAAGGAGCCGGCAGCAAGGAGTTTAGATACAACCCTGAGCGTTTCTCACTGTTCCATAACCACCCGTGAAATTTATCGTCTACAGCGGTGGTAGGGGTAAGTAAATTATTAGGCTGCGCCGTGTCGGAAGCATCAAACTTTAAATGTACAGAGCTTCCAGACACTACGGTAGTGAAGCCGACATCTCCGAAAGGAACGGTGACTTCCTTTATAGGGCAAATGCTGTCCAGTAAGAGTCCGTCACTCCAATCCACTAAGTTATCATACAGGTCGTAACCATCAGCCGCGGAAGCGCCGTCACTTATGTTCGACGCAAACACTTTAACCTGGTCGCCTATTATGGTGTGCGCGTAGTAGTAGGTATGTGCTAATAAAAAGTCGTGTGCGTAAGATACACAGATAGAGCCGTAGTCGAACTCGTAACAAATGCCCTCGTCAGTCGTAGTGGCTCGCAATAGGAACCCGTCCTGAGGTGTGATTTTTAAACCAGCTGCCTGGGCGAGCGCACGTTCAAATTTTAATGGGGACTGACTGCCTCTGTAGTAGTCCCTTACATAATCGACAGGTCCTTTTATGTCGTCCAGCTGCATGGTATAGGACAGCAGGTTCCTTCTACCAACCTCAGCGGACACTAGTAGGATTGAGTTGTTTTTGAAAAGTGTGTCTGGGTGGTCGTGGAAGCTGATTGTGGTGTTGTTCGCGTCGAAACCTATCCCGCGCAACATCGTGCGACCGTCGGCCGTCATTACGGCAGATGCGTAGATATCATCCGATAGAGTTATCTCCCACATGCTTCCTACCTTCACAACGTCTCTCGGATCGTAGTGTAGTGTAATATCATTCTCTCGGGCGTATTCTGCATTCAGTGCCCAATCCCCAGAAGCCTGCAGTTGATTCTGCGCTCGGGAATGGTCCACAAGGTGTTGCATGGCAGTAATACCCTTTGCCTGCTCGGTATCCATCTGGTCATACCAGAAAGAGCCCAGCCGGGGTCTTATCTCATGCTTGTTGTTGAGTTGTGTGGCCATTAAAGTTCTTCACTGAAGTTAATGTTTTCAGGATCTATAACGTAGCAGAAGTTTCTAACACTACCCGCTTTAAAGCTTTCTGTAGCAAATCCTAGATCAGGGTCTATTTGAGTAGCCTTCAACCCGGACAAGGTAGTTATAGCCTGCGGTGGTACTACCACGGTGTCCTGCTCGATGAGATCTGTACCAGTTACCGCTACACTGCTGACCCGAGTTCCTAAGGACCACCGGATCTCGGCCGTGATAAGCACGTCTTTAACATCAGCGGCTCCTGCGTAGAACATCGAGTCTGCCAACTTACTCAGTGTGATAGTATCTGGGTAAGCCAATGTTCGAAGATACTCCAGTATCTCTTCTCTAGCTTTTCTGCGGTTGAAAGACCTTCCCGCATCCTTTCTATACACGACCGTCATATTGCTTATGACGATAGGTACAAAACCTTTTACCAGCACATCTACACCAACCGGCGCGACATCAGGACCCTGCACAAAAGCAGCGATACCTTTCAGCAGAGGATCCGCACGGTAAGTTATTTCAAACTCGGCGTATTCTTTACCATCTCCATCGACTTGTGTAGTTATAACATCACCATCGATGTCTGTTGGCATCTGCACGTTAATGTAGGTCTTGTCTAACATAGAGTATGCGGCAGAGAGCATAGGCGCTCTGGAAATGTCGGAGGAAGACATGATGAAATCGTAGGACAGTGCTACATTGGTATCACCGACCCATTTGACGGAGTCTACCACATACGGTATCTCAGGCAGCTCCAATATCCCTTTGAAACTTTCATCCACACCAGGAGCGCTCGCGTCGTAGGGAGAGTAAATTAGTTTGATGACAGCAGTCTCTTTGAAAGTGAACCCTTGTGATTTGACGTAGAGGTCCACACCGCCGTCGAATACCCCGAATAAATTAGCAGCTGTACGCAGCATAATATCATCCCCAGATAATACAGGTGACACGCCTGTGACGCCTGGGAACTCTTTACGTATGAGGCTTGCGGCGTTGCCTCTGCTTGTCAGTCCTTTAGAGTAATATGTCTGTCGCGATCGCTGCGCCAATACACGTAGAGAAAGGGCCTCGGATGCGTCGAAGAAATCGTAAAGAGCTGTAACAGACACCAACTCCTGGACAAGTTGGTTGGTGGCTAGTAAGGCTCCAGACAGTAGCGGTGAGTTCATGTCGCCTACGACTGGCACATCCACGACGAAAGTGTTCGCTCCTACCTTCTTAAGAGTTTGTGAATTTTCTCCAACGACTACCGCACCATCCGTAGGGAGTATTTCACAGTCTCCCGGGAAAGGGAGCCTTATGCTGAAGTTGTTCGTGATGTCCGTTTCGCTCGTCCTGAAACGGATTCCGCGATCCAGCGTGTAGGCCTTATCTGTGTTAAACACAAGCCGCACCACTCCGGAGGCCTTTAAGTATTGGTTGTGGGAATCTACAAAATTACCCAAGTATTTTTCTACAAAGTCGCAGTTGTAGATTATACCTTGTGCGACGTTCTCTAAGTCTAGGTCGCTCATGTAACGCCCCATAGCCGTCTCCAGCGCTGCGAAGAGGTAAGCCGCAGGGTCTATGTAGGTATCTCCGAAGACGGATCCAGGACTCATGTCCACGTCTGGCCAACCGCGGGCTAGGTAAGCAACCACACGCGCACGAGTGTCCAATACCCGAGATTTATCAATCTCTCCGATTTCGGGGAAGTAAATGTCTAAGATGTCTGGGTAATTCATATTATATGTTGCCGGCAGCGCCAACCACCTCTCCTGTGTCAGAGGTGAATATTGCGTTTATGTTCAACCGCCCATTTTCTAGAGGTGAGGCGGGTTCTAATCCTATTTTGCTCAGGCCCTCACCTGCGTCGAGTGTATTTGCAGCCTCCTCTCGCATGAACAGCAAGGTCTCAATAGCCGCGAAATTGGATTGGTGTTGCGCAGCTTGGATGGAGATTAAGGAACCCTCTACACCCCTCCGCAATAAATCTGTGCCTTTATTCTCGAATAAGTTTAGATCATTACGATGCGTGCCTATGTTAACCAGTGCGCGTTGAATGGTGTTTTCGAAACCTTCCACAGGTCTGTTGAAATCCAGCTTTGGAGCGTTTCCTGTAAAGTCTATGCGGATACTTTTTTTCATGTTTATATTCCGTTCGTATCGATGTGAGATTTACCTACCTCGTATAGATGCCTGAAAGAGCCCTGCACTCCTAAGGCCTTCACAAACCTGCGAGATGCTGTAGCATACTCTGCGTCTCGAAGCATGGCCGCAGCATGAACTAAGTTTATTCTCTCAGGATGTGAGTTAAAGTTAGACGATGTGATAGCGGCGTCAGCTGCATCTAATTCTGCCTCTAAATCTTCAAATTCCAGTGTGGCTGCCTCGTCAGAAAACGGGGGCAGTATTGACACAGCGCCAGCCGCGTAATTTGCTTCATCCTTAAGACCTTTGATCTTGGAGTCTTTGTCAAAATAAATTGTAGCTTCGTATTTCATGTGCTGGATAGTGCGTTCTCGATTTCCTGCACTTTATACCCTAGTTTAGCGCTGCGTCGGGTGAGTTGCGACGGTGTCAGTTTTAACCTCTTAGCAATTTCGATCGATGGGAGTATTCTGGAGCCGCCATAACCTGATTTATACTCCATGATCTTACGGTCTGTATAATCTAGGTCGTGGTAGACGTAATCCATCGCCTCAGATAAGTAGTCGGAATTACCTCCCGGAAGGCCTACCGCAGCTCCTGAATCATCGACATAAGCCCCCTCAGCGGGCGTGGGCATCTGCAGCGCCCTCACCTTCTCTATGCGTTTCTTCGGGAGGTTTGTGATATCAGAGAGCTCAATAAGATCAGGCTCCCGGTCGTTCTCATCTAAGAATTTATTCTCAGCCTTCATAAGTTTAAAGGCGTCCAGTTGGATACTCTCAGGAATATCGACAACGGATTGGTTTCGGCGCTTCATGCGTCGTAGAGGTAAAAGCTGGCGGGACACCCAGGTGTGCATATTGGCCCCATACTGCGGATCGTAGGACTTTACCGCACCAGACGCCAGAACTCTGGCCTTTGTTTTTAGATACGGATCACCCGCAGCTCCTATACTGCGCAGGACATTGTCGATCGTCGGAGAGAGACTATCCACAGCAACCTTGAGGTTTCCAGGAGAGGGATCTTGCTTCCAGCGGTCGTAAGGTTCTAAGGGTTCATTGGTATCCACATACTATAGCTACCTGTGATTACGCTTCTTATCAAGGTTGTTTTGTGGGGATGCATTTCGAGCGTCCTGGATTTTTTTATACTTTCGGATAGTTTTAGACTTGGCGCAGGATCTGCAACCGGGTCTAGAGATCTCTACAGCCAGCTTACGCTGCAGATCCGCATCTAATCCAGGTAATTCCATTACTTTAGGATCTCTCGCACCCTAGGGGCGTATTCTCTTATCAAGGCCCCTAACTCGCAGTTTTTACAATTAGCGGCTTTAGCAGTATCTACTTTCCGTTGATACTCATCATGGAGCTTTTGACACCCCGCGGTCGTACATTTGTATCCCGGTGTAAAGAATCTGAGAACTTCCGACTCCCCTGGCTGTATCGCGAGCCCTATCTTATTACCTTCCTCATCGAACCGGTCCCCCATAATAATGCCTTGGTTGGACGCACCGTCTTCGCGCTCGGACAGAATAATCATGTCTTTGTCCACGGTTATAATTACTGGTGTTTTTTTACCGTCCACCATACGGAACAGATGCAAGTTTCTAGTACTCATTTTTTTCTAATATACTGGACATGATGTTTAACAGATAAGGCCAACCTAGCGCGCAGGTTAAGAATAACCCACACCGTGTGTATACGTCCGCAGAATCCAGGAACACTTGTAAGAATAGCGCGCCCCAGAAGGACACGTGCTGGCTGAGGCATTGTCTGCAAGTAAGCAGCCCTCCGAGCAGTCCCAGGTTCAAATTGGCGTAGATCAACCACTCATCCTCATTCGAGTATTGCGGCGTCTGCCTCGACGTAAATGTTGCTACAGCCAATGACTTGATTAACCAGGTCGGCGGAGCGTCCTTGAACCACAGCTCCAGCACCCAGCCCACACAAATCAACCCTGATAAAAATAATATGACGTTCTCCTGCATATATTATGGATCGTAGTTTAGTTTCAGAAAATCCAAAGGAAATTTCTTCTGAATGATAGATTTAGACTCATCGTCCAGCTCGTCAAGCTCAACCTCAGGCGATTTCAGCACATGTTTGAGGTTGTCCAGCCCTGTCACTTTTTTAAAATCCTCCGTAAGGTTCTCGAACCGTATTAACTCAACGTCGTCGCTAAGGTATGCAAATTGCGACATACCGTGCCAGGGCCACGCGCAGCGCCACAAAGTCTTAGACTTTATAGCTGCGTTAATATCAGCGGAGGCGTAGCACTCCTGGTTACCATCCTTGCGTCTGTTACCGGAGAGCTGATAGCGAAACTCAGATAGCACACGTGTGTAAGGGTGGCGGACTGTCGCAAACTTCTTCCAATGTGCGGTAAAGTGAAAATGGCATACCATCTTCTCGTAGGACCAGTGCTGCTTACCATCGGGACCCCACACCGCGAAAAGAGGACCGAAGACTGATTCCACCTCAGATCCAGTGTTTAAGGCACTTTCCATCAAAGCTACTTCTACAGAGGAGCCGCCCGTCTTGGAAGGATGCAGGAACACCCAATTTCTAGTCAGATCAATCATTTTAGTATACGATTCATACCGTCTACAACAGACTCACCAGGCTTCCTTAGAAGAGAAACTCGGCCCAATACAGATCCTTTATCTGCTTCGATTTGTTTAAGCATACTGGTTGTAAGTTTAGACATGTAAGGGTGCCCTTTCTGAAGTTTTTTTATCCTATACGCCAGTGCTGTGTGTATGTCCATGTTGTTCAGACTTACGGAACGTACAAATTGATCAGAAATACTCTTACGCGGACACGCCATCTTTTCCATCATACGCATCACACTAAACACGAGAAAAACAGCTTCACCATTCTCAGCGTAGGTGTCAAACACTGAGCACAACCAGCGTTCGTGCCACTTCGATATCTCTTCGGAGTTCTTGTCCACTATGTCAACGTATTCCCGGAACTCCTCCTCACTTAGACCTTTTCTGCGGGATTTGATCATGAGCCACTGCATCCGGACTATAGGACCTAGAGCTTCGTCAGGGTCTTCCGGGAATGCGGTCTTGGCCTTATTGCAAGCTGTTTGTGGTGACATAGGTTTCTTATGCATGGTTTCTATTCACGCGCTTGGGGTGTGCTTTTTTGAAGTACGCAGCAGGGAAGCTCCTACTTCTCTGAAAGCTGTAATCAAGTGATACCAACCACTGCACGTGTCTGGCAACACTTCGGGAGCTTCTACACATACGGCGAGGTCTACAACCGCGTGTTCTAGGCTTGTCTTCCTCCACGAAGACGAGGGGCGCACGGTGTCGAAATAAATGAGTCTTTCCCCGTAACGTTGTATCATGTCTTGCTGGACTTCGGGGGTATCCGTTGCGAGATAGATAGGACCGTCATGAGCGTCGCACCTGTGAAGGACTTCCTCCATAGAAACCGCGAGCGGGTTTTCCCAACCTTTATCACCCCTGCGGACATGTACCGCTAACAGGTTCGGATTGTTATTCAGTATGGCTATAACATGTTGTTCGATCTTAGGTTTTACTTTAAGATCCCCAGCGCGCGCTGTTATGCTCCAGTGATTCTTCGCATTACACCAAGGCTCATGCTGTTTAAACATACACGCGTCTTTCCTCGGCTGCTTGCTGAAATTTACACGAGCTATAGGCTCAAAGAAGTCAAAGATACCTCCGCGACCGGGAGTGTGGAGGCTTCTTAAGCTAGTCTCTAAATAGACGCCTGCGCTTGTCTCAGCAAATAGACGTCCTTTAAATATGTGCCCTAGTTGGTCCACCATACCACCCTCTACACGTGTACAAAAAGGCTCAGCAGTATGAACCACAAAAGTGTAATCCGCCACCTGCCACCTGGAGGAGTTTACAAAAATTGCATCCCCGTACCCATGCCTAGTGCTATTGAATTTAACCAGTCTAAAATTGTTTTTGTAGAAGAATTCTAGTGTTTCGTTCATTTTAGCGCCACCCTTGTACAGCTCCACAAAGTTTACTTCCAACTGCACCACAGCTACCTTGTGCAGATCTGAAAATGATTTAAGCGCGAGAAGCTCTGCTCCCTGGATGTCTAATACCAGTAAGTCTATGGTATCCGAGTTATAGTTATTAGAGCGTTGAAGCGCCTGATCCAGTGTTTCTGCTCTGAGCTTTACCGGGGCGGCGAACTTTACACCTGGGAAGTGTTTTATATGCTTTTCTGGCTTTAGGATAGATGAGGACAGGCCCCGGTTCGAAGCTCTATAAAACGAGACCTCTTCGGCAACGTCACTGATTACAGCGTTGATGATTTCCACATCTTTCCGACCTGCCTGCGCGACACAAAGCACTTCGTCAGCTTCTACGAACAGGACGTTGGAGAATCCTGTTTTTTTGTAGTGTGATAACTCGTCCATACGCCCCATACCCACATGCACAACGCTGCGAGTCGGGTGTCCAGTATCCTTGAATATTTTTAAAGCGGCGTGCAGCATTGTAGTAGCGCTAGTGTGGGTTTAATGGGAAGATGCTACAGAGTCTCTTGATTCATTCAGGGTAGCAATTATTATTTTTGATTACGTCCATTTCTTACTTACAATCTCGGACTTAGGTGAGAACACTAATTTTGGGGCTGTTTTCATAAAGTGTATGTCTTTCTTTTCTACCGACCACGCCAGATGCTGGTGATCTGCCGTGAGCGGGTCCTCGCACGCAGCGCATTTAGCAATCCACCTATCCAGTATCTCGTGTGACTTTGCCGTATCGTTAAAATACAAACAGTAAGCATGCAGTCCCAACTTACTGCGCTGTCTGACGGCTGCAAAGTCACTATCTCTGAAGCTGTTGAAGTCAGGTCTAGTTTCTAGAGTAGAGTCTACGTCTAACCACAAAACAGGCGTTTTAAATTTCAATAAACATTCTTTTATAAATTTAGGTTTAAGAAGCGTATTTTTACAGTAATCGCCGTGTCCCTCCAAGTGTTCTACAAAACAATCCAACCCGAGTTGACGACAATTTTCGACGAAGCGCTGGCTGTGCTTGGTGTAATAAGTCGAGAACTCCTCTGGCTCAGAATAGAAACTAATTATCTTAACCTCCTTTTTAAGTGCCAGACTTTTAGAAGTCTTTAAAAGGGAGTTGCCCGCCTCCCTGAATGCTCTTGTAAAGTAACACCACCCGCTGCAAGGATCTGGTAGCGATTCAGGCGCTTCTAAGCATACGGCGAGGTCTACGACCGCGTGTTCTAGGCTGGTACACCTACGACCACCTTTATTCTCGACAGGACCAAAACTGACGAGACGCCCTCCGTATCGTTCCGCCATACTACGCTGTATCGCGGGAGAGCACGTCGCTAAGTATATAGGGCCGGTATGCTCGTCGCATCTTCTGTAGACTTCTTTTGTATTTAGTGAGAGGCGGTGTCGCCAGCCTCTATCTGTTTTTCGGACATGTACCGCTAGTAGGTTAGGGTTGTTGTTCAGTATGTCTATAACATGTTGTTCGATCTTAGGTTTGACTTTAAGATCTTGAGTGCGTGCAATTATACTAGCGTTGGGATACCTAGACAACCACCTGGGGGACCTATTGTGTGCGAAGGGCTCACTGTAAGGCGCCTCATCGTTGAAATAAGTTACACGAGGTATAGGCTCGAAGAAATCCAATAGAGAACCTGGACAGTGGTCGTTGACAGTCACCCTAAAGGCTACACGAGTGTTCAGAGCTGTCTCGGCGTACAACCTATTCTCAAACATTGCAAGGATTTGATCCATCAAGCCCCCGTGCGACCCGGCGTAGTAGGGCTCGTTAACAGGCACTGCAAAAGTGTAATCCCGCACTTGCCGTCGCGCGGAGTTCACAAATATAGCCGATCCGTATTTAGATCTGCTATATTTAACCATTCTGAAATTATTTTTGGTGAAGAAATTTAACAGCGAATTTATTGTGGTGGCGCCTTTGTAGAAGCTTTTCGTATGCACGTCTACCTTCACCACAGCTACCTTGTGTAGATCTGAAAATGATTTAAGTGCGAGAAGCTCTGCTCCCTGGATGTCTAATACCAGTAAGTCTATTGTATCCGCGTTATAGTTGCCGGAGCGTTGAAGCGCCTGATCCAGTGTTTCTGCTCTGAGCTTTACCGGGGCGTCGAACTTTACATTACGAAAGTTATCCAGGTGCGCGGTTGGTTTTAAAATAGACGAGGATACACCCCGGTTCGAAGCTTTATAAAACGAGACCTCCCCTTCCACGTCGCTAACCACTGCGTTGATGACCTCTATATCTTTCCGCCCTGCCTGCGCGACACAAAGTGCTTCGTCAGCTTCTATGTATACAATATCCGAAAATCCGGCACGTTTGTAGGCGTCAACTTCCGTAGCGTTATGCATGCCTACATGCACAACGCTGCGAGTCGGGTGACCGGTATCCTTTAATATTCTTAAAGCTTCACTCAACATTGTGGTATTGTTCTCTTTGGTTTTAGCACCTCCTACTCTTGCTATTAACACGTCATTAGCAATGTAACCTCGACCGAATTCGAATGTGTAGTCTTTGTTAATCTCCAGTATTTTACTCTTAACCTTTTCCACCGTAGTCCCATACTTTTTGAAAAGGCGCACGTCGTCTATTAATAGCATGTGTGTTTTCACAACGTGATTTTTAATAACTTCCAACTCCTCCAATAAAGGAGCCCCTGTCCCGGCGGGCTGGGACATATCTTGGACATGCGCGTCTAGCCAGAATGTAACTGGTGTTGTTACATTCTTTAGTATTTTGGTAAGTCCTGTTGGGGAATCATCTAAGTGAAAATTTATGTGGGGGTCAGTTGTATATTTCTTCCTTACAGCTTCGTAACACTCCGGCACTATTTCCACAGTGTGTATCTCACTGTAGTCGTCTTTTATCTTCGCTATAGTGTTTCCTACATGTGTTCCGGTTTCGATGAAGATATCAGTTTTTTGCAACTCTAAAGGTTTAAAATTAAGTGGCATGTCTGTCAGGCTTAAGGTTTTACAATCTGTCGTCTAGCACTGCTGGTTCCGGAACCTCTGCGGAGGTATCCGTCTCTTCTGGGGCGGTAGTAGACAATGGTTTGAATCTAAAAGTATCTGGTTTTAAGAACTCTTGGAATTTACTTTGTGTCATATCCTCTATATCAACGATCCCAGAGCTCCAGCAAGTTTCACGCACCGCCAGCATGTCTTTGTCTTCCACGCGTATAGCAGGCATCCTCCGTAAACCCCACGCTTGCTGCGCCACAGTTTTCATAGCTAAAAACACCGCCGCTCGGTGCAAGCTGTTGGAAACTTTTTCTTTAAGATCCTCTTCATAACCCTCGTGCAGCATAGTTATGTGAGGGTCGTAATTAAAGTCCTTGGGGATGACTACAAACGGAGATTCTCCCGGGGCAGAGGGCTCATACCAGTCCCACCACTGTTTAAAATGGTGCCGTCCATTTATCGCAGAGTGATTTTCATCTTGTCCTGCAATCCAGTAGTTTGGGGCTATGATGTTCCAATCACCGCGTTGATGTGCCACCTCTAATTGGTGATCAATATGCCTCGGCCACGGGCTGTTGATGTAGTCCGGGGCGTATTGGATGTGCTGTAACATACGCGGTATAGTCTTCCTGCTGACAGCGTAAGCGTGCGTTCTATTAACACTCTGCGCCGCCAGCCAAAAGTCCGACACTACTTGAGGTCTTTTTCTGTGTTGTCCTCCTAGGTACATTTGTCCCCAGTTATCCGGAGCGTAGGGCATGCTGCTGTCTAGGATATCTAAGGCTTCAGGCACCCAGCATACGTCATCCTCTAAAATAAGTATCTCAGGGACGCCCAGCTGCCAAGCATCCTGCAGTATTCTTATGTGTGACGAAAGACAACCCCACGCACCGCCTCCGGCGCGCCACCATGCTGGAGGCGGTAGGTCGCTACCCATAATCCCGTAGACTAGTTCAATGTCGTCAGGACTCTCTATAAGCCCCTGCCGCCGCATCTTAGACAGAGCTTGCTCTGCTCTATCCTCACGACCTTTGGTAGTTAATATAACGGTTTTGCTGAAATGGTCTTTTAACATAATCACACATTCGAGTTTAAATCTATAACGTAGTGACTCCTTCATACGTTAACACTAAAGCGTTAAACCCGCCGTCATTATTACAGGTTACGGTTACTTCAATAGCAGCCGCACAGCTGTCATTATTCATAAAATTAGTTGTATCCGTAGCGCTGCCGCTGGAATAGACGGAGAGACGTCTAGGAGAGAAGATATCTATTTGACTGGAGTTGAAATCTATGTCCACTGTGGCCGGCGTGGCTGTGTACGCATCTCCGTTTATAGATAGATCAAGGGCAGAGAGTGTTGTACCATTTACCGAACATGTGATGCTAGCGACCTGGCCGGGGAGGTCCGGGTCCATGACTATAGAGAATCTCGCGGATTCTACGTCACACACCGAAAAATTAACTGACACTTCTTGATAACCGGCTGCAGTATCGCTGAACACGTTCCCCGTACGATTTGACCAACTACCACTAATAGCCGTCCTGTAGCTTCTGGCCCCAGAACCTTCTCCATTATTACCGCCTTCAGTGTATACGTCGGTTTGTGCCAGACAGCTACACTCTGCGCTACCAGATCCAGATCCGGAAACGCTGCCGCTGCCGCTGCCGCTCACGCTGCCGCTGCCGCTCACGCTGCCGCTGCCGCTCACGCTGCCGCTCACGCTGCCGCTGCCGCTCACGCTGCCGCTGCCGCTCACGCTGCCGCTCACGCTGCCGCTGCCGCTCACGCTGCCGCTAACACTACCACTTGAGCTAGTGCTACCACTTGAACTGGAACTGCCGCTCGAACTGGAGCTGGAACTGCCGCTCGAACTGGAGCTGGAACTGCCGCTTTTAGAGGATCCCTGTGATGAGTAACTAGGCATTATCTTTTATCTCGGTTAAGCCAATCTTCGTTTAATTCGAAGTCTTCCCTAGTTTTAGTTGGGAATCTTAGGCGGTCAAACCCTTTCCGCACACCAGCTATACGACCAGTCACTCGCGTTATACTGGAGAACCATCCCACGCGCACAATAAGTTCGTTGGTTTCAAGGTCCACCTCAACACCAACCACTCCCGGTCTATTAGGTACGACACCTACCACTTTCACCGTGTTCCTTTCACAAACATCGAAAAATCTAGAGTCTAGTTTAAACCTGGAAACTCTTTTTTCTATCTTCGCATCGAAGTGGTCGCTGAATACAACCTCAGGTTGCTCTTCCACGAAGAGAGCTGTGTAGCCGCCCTCCCCCAACCACGGCGCTAAAACAATCGCAGTATCTTTACTGGAACCGGACGGAGGAGGATCGGTGGAGGTGCCAGTGGAGGTGCTCGTGGAGGTGCTGCTACCTCCGCAAATTGTAATTGCGTCCGCCAGGATTTGGGCTTGGGCTTCAGCGTCGTCGGCACCTTCCGCGGATAAAATTATACCTGGTGGTATAGTTATCTCATGTATAACAATATCAGAACTACTATCACAACGTCCCGTCACCGACGCCTTACCTACGTAAATACATAGCAACTGTGAAGCTGCTAAAGATACAGTATCGTCCTGCGCACCGCCTATAGTAGGAGCGACAACAGCGCCAGCCGCCACGGTTACTGTACCTTTCGCCCCTGGTGCCATAGCGGTAGCGTCGTATGAGCTGCCATCTCCACCCATGTATGTATCAAAACAATCCAGCGTGAAAGCTAGGTTTGTATACTGACAATTTACATGAGATCGGCCTAACACCTCAGCACGATCGTCTGCGTCTGCTATACTTAAAGAAGAAAGTACAGTACCTACCGCTACGTTTACTGTACCCGGCGACTCGCTATCTGGGTATTTGCCCGCAGAACCGGCCACCTCGACTGATACAATATTGTTACCAATCATACTCCCACACGTGTGGGTGTATGCAACCTCGTTTTCAAATAAACATTTTAACCGCGCCGCCCCTATTACACTAGCCAGCTGGTAGGATTGCACACCATCTAAAGTAACCACTGTATCCTCTAATACAGGCGTTGGGGCGTTGCCGGCAATGTTTGATCTGTCGTCGAAGCCTGGTCCGTATTCGTCTATAGGGGTGTCGCAGTAAATCGTCACTTGATTATTCCCGTATAAACACACCTGCATACTGAACGCCAAAGCGGCTGCCTGATCTTGGGCGGCGGATTGGCTCACGTAGGAGAAGGTGGTGTCTTTCTTAATAAATATGGTTCCGAAAGGAGAGGCGTCAGGACCTCCTTCAGGATATTTTGCCGAACTAGTATGTAGTGTGAAATTGTCGTTTACGACAGGTTGAGCACATTCGAGCGTAACATCGTTATTTGTGTAGAAACAATCCATTACAGCTAGGGCGAGCGCTTCAGCCTGAGCGTTCGCATTCGCCTTAGCTGCTGCTGCGTTTATTGCTGCATCCGCTACAACTATAGTGTTAGCAGGTATTACGACGGTTTCCCCGAGAGGTGGGTATACTCCGGTAGCCACCCCTGCTGTACCTTCAGGGAAACGCGACGCATCTATACCAGCGCCAGCAACACACGCTCCAACTACTTCATCGTTGCCGTACTCACATAGATCTCCCTCCACTACAGGAATGCGTGCGAGTGCTTTAGCTTCTTCTTGTATAGAAGCTGGATCAGGGCCACATAGTGCACCTTCTACCATACCCAGAGTTAAAGAGAGTGACGATGGGGTGCTATCACAAAGCGGATCTATCTCCTTAGAACAATACATGCAATACAGAGTCGCCGCTGCGAGTGCGTCAGCCTGATCTTCTGCTTCTTGCTTACTTATGTATGAGCGGGTTGTGTTGGCTGGTATGGTGTTTGAGTAGGCCAGCGCTCCGTGCCTGTCTACAGTAACAGTTTCGTTTGGGATATATATAACTGGCGCTTCCTCGGGACCTATAGGTATATTGCCACACGTTGCAGTTACTTCGGGGTTCGAGTAGTAGCAGTCGAGGAGGGACCCCGCCAGAGTTGCCGCGAGTCCGTCAGCGTCAATTTGAGAAATCTCAGAAACAGTGTAGTCCGGGAGTACGTTTACAACTTGTCCTAAATTACCATAAGGCGTCCCTGGTTGAAGGTCTATTGTGATAGGGGCTTCGTCAGGCCCTGTATTGACTGCACACGTTGCCGACCTTAATGCGTTCCTATAGCGGCATTCCAGTAATGATATGGCGTAAACACGTGCTGCATCCGTTGCTGTGACGGCGCCGCTACGTGACGCGAACCTTGTGTCGAGCGCTTCTACTGTAACAACGCCCACCTGTATTGTGGTATCCAGCCCTGGGCCGGTTGATGTCGTCACCGTGTTGTCAATATCACCTCCTACACTATCTACGTGAATATTACCCGGAACTAGGTCTGGGAACCCCTCGTCACCACAGTCTACTTGTAATGCATCGTTACCGTACCAACACTCTAGCTCGGCGAGTGCGGCAGTGTAGGCCAGCGCGTTCGCTTCCTCTTGGCTGTTGTATGAGTGGAATCTAGAATCGCCTGCTACTATCTCGTAACTAGTGACACCTAGAGAAGTTATTAATTTCGCAGCAGGGCAGTCCGCATCTTGGAACTCATTCTGCCAATAACAGCGAAGACTCAGCTCCGTTTGCACGTAAGCTATAGCGTTCAGGTCACTCAGCTTAGCATCTATAAATGCTCTGAAATACGTGGCTTGCGTTGTGCTGAGTTTGAAAGTCTCTTCCAAGTCTGTCGGCGACATCAGGATAGCAGACTCTTGCGTAGCTGGAAGCAGTTTGCTGATGTAATCCAGTTTAGATTCTGTAATGCGAGGAATAGTTCTCCAATCTACGCTGTCGGTAAACAAGCCGACAGGTGTCGTTACCGAAGTCCCGTAACCTCCTTTGGAAGCTGCGGTCGCTACAGCGGCATCGAATGTAGTGCTGAAATATTCTGCCTGCTCCGCGGACACGTCCAGCGCGGTTTCGATCGTGGCATTGGTGGCCCCCATTACACTGTTCCTAGCCGCCTGACTCAACGCAGCAATATAGGTGAGCTGTGCAGGACTGACTCCCGGTAGTGTCTCCCAGTAGAAGATGTCGTCGACGTTGGTGGGGTAGACTCCCACTGTATCGCTGAGCTCTTCGAGACAATTCAGTGTGATCTCAATGTTACGAAGTGTGAGAGGGACCGGTGTGTCGAAGTCGGTAGGCTCTGCTGGTATAACAGCCTCGGGGAACTTGAAGCCGTCAACACAGTCTTCGTCAGATTCTTCACACGGAACTGGTCTGCGTTCCGACTCTGCCGGCAGACACAAATCATCCACAGGGGGCTGGAATTCTTTTTCACAGTCCTCGTCGGAGCGTATCTTATCTCTATCTTCACGATCGGCCATACAGTTTATTTGTCGGGTAGTTCAAAACCAGTAAACTCTACGTGGCTGAAGAGCAAGCTAGTTGTAGCAGCGCTGGAGTTATTACCGCCAGTATGCATGTTGTGTGTGACTCTTTGCAGGAACCCGCTGCCTATGACACCTTCTTGGGTCTTCAGCTCGTATCTTTTACCCACCTCGATCGAGAGATCCATAGGTATTGTAACACTCGCAGTCGATTCCCTCAGAGAAGCATAATTGTAGTAATTACGGGCGTAGCGCAGCAGTAAAACCCTATAAACTTCATCCTCTATTTTGCTACGAAGTTCGACCGCCTTTTTAAACTTTGATTCGTAGTTCGCTAGAGTTTGGTTGGGCTGCTCCTGAAAGTCGTTCTTAGATACGTCTAGCATGGTTGGAAACCACCTGGGGGCGGATAGTGGAATGATGTTACCACCCTGAAATTTTTCCGGCCACATAGCTATGTTTTTAACACTAGCAACCTTGCCTACAGAAGGCACAACCGAATCCCGGTAGAAGCTATTTGCGGTCAAGGATACTATAACATTAGAGACTGGCAGTATTCTGGGTGACCCTCCTGAGAACTCACCATGAGTAAAATCTAAAGGTCCTAAATTAGATTCTTCTGCGAGTATCGACGTCCAGTTGATAAATTTTCCTAGAGAGCCCACGTATTTACTAGGTACGAATGCTAGTTGAAACTCGGATGTGAGACTTCGGATAGTACCCATAAAACCACCTGTCCCTTGTTTAAGTGTGTTTCGTATAGCATCGTTAACTCCTAGATTGAACTGCGACAACTGCGTACCGGTTGTGGGGGGTGTTGTGATCTCAGGCCAACCTACACCCCCTACACTGTTCTTTAGTAGCGTCTTCCACAACGGGAGTATTTTCTTATTGGTTTCGTGTATTTGAGACAGAACACCACTATCGCCGGATTGCTCTATTAAATACTGGGTTGGATCACTCTCATAATTTGATACGATGGTATCTGTTACTTTGGTGAACCGTTCTGCGAGATCCCCCGTAACACTTTCTAACTTAAGGCGGTAGTCTCCCTTTATCTCTGGGAGGGAGCTCAAACGTAACGCATTAATCAGCGAGGACTCATGCCCGATGGTTACCGTATTACCTACACTACCGGGAGACATGTTTGCTCTAGGGTCTGACACATAGCCTGCGAACTCAAGCTCGCTGTGCCCGTCGAAGAGCCTCAAAGAGGCGTCAGGCGTAAAACGAGCTTGAAACATTACTTTCTGCAATTCTCCCGCTGGTCCAGCAGCCTCCGACGATTTTACATCGTCAACCCTAGTGGTCCCTCCCCGCTTCTCGTGCATAGACACGGTGGCGTATGGGAAGCTGTCGACAGCATACACAATGCGTACACTGTCTGGGACAAACTCCTTACCGCTTGGAAGCTTTACCTCTGCATTTGGTCTTCTGACATCTACGTATGGCATTGCTTAGATTCTAAGTTGTTAAAGACCTGTATTCTAATTTATTGTAGATACATAGGGCGGTCACTACGACAGCTATACGCTCATCATCAGTCTCTGCAAGGTGGAAGTGGTTCAGCAGCCCTGCCTTACGTAGAACTACTACAAGGTTTCTTTTCAGAAGCAGCTCGGACACCAGTTTTTCGCTAGGGAACTCAGCAGGGTTCTGTGTAATGGTGAAAGACGCTCCAGGATTTATACCAGGCCCAACTGTCATAGCAACAACACCGCCCCGGACTCCGCTCCAGGTGGGCCACTGCACCTCCAGGTTACCACCAGCATCAATCGTATAAGGCACCTTCGCGTCGTAGTAATCTGTTTGCAGTAATTCGGCGCTTAGGTAGCTGTAAGTTATCGAAAATACTACAGGCCACTCGCTATACTTTCTGTAAAGTTTAGGCTCTGTATCACCTTGAGCAACCAGTGTAGCCCCGCTGATCGATCCTTCTGCCGACGCACCTCTCCCAGGATCGAAGGTTCTTTGACGCTCCCCCAGGGCTGTTAAGAGATCTGGGTAAGCGTGCAGGAGTTGTATATAGCTGCGCAGGTAGTAGTCATCGTCGTTTACGCGCAACGCGTCTCTGATGTCCGTCTCAAACTCATCAGCAATGCTGGGTCGGAATAGAGACTGTTTTGGAAATCCTGCTACGAAGGCTGATGCCTTGTTAGTGAGTCTATGAACTATTTCGTTTAACATAATGTCACCTTGTTACTAATCCGTTAATAGCGAAACGCTGTATATTCAGCTCCGGGTCTGTGTCTCCTATTACAAGTCCGTGGACGTATAAGGAGTAACCTTCGTTTTTCACAGATAATGATACAGGCCTTTTCAGCACGCTCACACGGTTTTTATTAAACCATCCGATTAACTCTGCGAGCCTGTCTTCGGATGCGTCTGTTTTACCAAGCAGTACCTCACCCTGTATACTGGCGTTACCGAAAGCCTCTCCGAATACGTAGAGAACTTTAAAATCTGCGTTTATAGTAGTCACTGGTCCTATAACGTCTGAGTCCGATAAATTAACGGCGCGCAACAGTATGGGGTTTTTAGTTTGCGAGGTGCCAAGCGACCCCAACTTATACAGACCGCTGGAACCTTCTCCAACTTTGTAAACGCACCCGCGGGATGGCCATAGTGTGTCGCTCATAATTAGTTGTCATTCTCCATGCGTTGCAATACATCACGTATCTGCGTTAAAAGCGAGACTTCGTTACCGTCCGTAGACATCTGTTGTTTTAGTTTTTGCAGATCTGCCACACGCTCGTCATCTCCTTTTTCGCGGGCTACGTCCATGCGTAGATCTATCATACTGTTCCGTGTGTCGGGAGACAGGCTCTGAAGCTCTTTAAGATCTCTCGCGTTACCCTTGGACCAGCCCCACCCGTCGTTCCCATCAATCAAAGCTTTATAGGACCCTTTAACGAGATCTTCACTACGCTCAGCAAAATTTTCTGCTTTGGCCTTCATATCAGCCCCGTGCTGTGCCATCCCTTTCTCCGACAGGTCGTCACCCTCCCAATCGTAGGCGGTATCTTTTCCGGAAACCTCCTGATAGGACTTAAGCTTTGCTGCGGAGCGTAGAGCCTGATCACTCTCGGCGAGCGTCTCATCCCCATAGGCTGCGGCGTAAACATCGCCCAACTTATCCGCTACAAGGTGAGACCCTCGACTTTCCATGCTAGTTATAACCTCGGCCTGCCCTGGGTCTGTTTTTATCTTCTCCTTGAAATCACTCAGACCCATGCCAGACATCTTGGCCAGTCTGTCCATTTGAGACTCATCAAGGTCGGTGAATAAACCATCTTCCCCGGTGTTTCCTATATTTACAAAGCTGTCGGCTTTACCTGTTAACACAGCATGCTCCATAGCCATCCCTGCGGTAATGTCCGTACCCTTTAACAAACCCTCTGATATAGCTTCCAGGAAGCCCGTCTTCCCATAATTACTTGACCCAGATTTCAGAGAATTGTATATGAGCGCGCGTGCGTTTTTGTTCTTAGTCTCCTCACCTAAGAAATTATTAAGCATGGGGTTACCCTCGCGTGTCATTGCGATCTCGTTGATAGCATACAACGCGTTTTTAGCACCTTCGCCGACTACAGACAGGTCACCGTCCGCGCCCATACTCACACCAACAACACTATGCAGAGATTCTTTGAACCTTGCTTTAGTAGCATCACTGACGTCTGCTTCGTTGATAACTTTGTTGAGAGCAGCCTCAGGAGAATCTCCACGTAATGCGCGCATCATGCGGTTGACGGAAGTTGCCGAGTCGAATTGCATCATAGACTTGGCCAACCTCTCGGTGGATTCTACGCTGCTGCCTATGCCCCTTTCCCCTAGACCATCCTCGATAGCCTTCAATGTGTTTGCAGGACCGTCTCCAGAGAGGACGAGGTCACCATTCTCACCCATACTCACACCCTCAACACTACTCAGATATTCTTTAAGCCCTACCTTACTCGCAGCGCTAACGTCCGATTCGTTGATAACTTTGTTGAGAGCAGCCTCAGGAGAATCTCCACGTAATGCGCGCATCATGCGGTTAATCGGGGTCTGCCTGACGTCACTCGGCGTGTCTGTCCTGAAATCCGCAAGTGTCTGATACAGCTCCGATGCGGGCGCCTCTTCGTCCAGAATACCCGCTTTCTGAAGACGTGTACCTACAGCGCGGTTACGTAAAGCTTCATCTAAGTTGTTGCCTAATAACCTTCGCTGCGAGATCCCATAGGCTGCGGCCCCCATAGCGCTGGCCGATTCTCTCCCCTGCACCCGGCGTATAACTGCCGAAGGATCGCCGCCTGCTGATGCAAAGGCGTCCATTATAGATGTAGCACCTGCTGCGACGTTAGCCTCGTCCATAGCCTTGATTTCTTTCGTAAGAGCTTCTTTCTGCGAAGCGCCAGAAAGATCTGGAGATATCCGGCTGCTTATATTTGCTAAGTTTCCGTAAGCATTGGTCTTTTGCTCCGCGGACATCAATGCGTTGTTTTCAATATTATAAGCCAAAGCCGCCAGACGCGGCTCCGATTTAAGCATGGCACCTACATCCATCTGGTTGATGGCAGTTGTTTCAGCTAGCGTGGTTTCCGGGACGTAAAGGCCTTGACCGATTAAGTTGTTTCTAGCAGCTCTGTTGGCATTGAACGCCGCCTGAGAATTTGTGTCTACGTCTTCGCTAAGGACTCTCGAAGCTTGCTGTGAAAGCCCTAGCTGTTGGAGCCCTACACCAACCTGTATTTGCCGACCCACCACGGCTTCGGCATTTAATCCATTAGCCTGAGAAAACTGTTTTATACGCCGGAATCGTTCTGTGATGGTTCTGGAATTCTCTACGTTGGTGATGCTAAGGCCTGTGAGACTCTCCGCAACGTCGGCCAACTCACCGATACCACGTTCTCCGAGGATGTCCTTTACAGCACTCAAAGCTTTAGTGCCTTCCCTAATTTTAGCGGTAAACTTTTTAACAACTGCGTCGTTGAGCTTGAATGCTGTACCGCCTAAGTCTTGCTCTAAGCCGGCTAAGCTCTCCAACTCTTTCATGTAGGTTGAGTCCGCTCCGCCGGATTCTTTTAAGCTTTTCATCTCGGCCTCTATCTCTTTCCTGTTAGAAAAGTTTCGCACATCTCCGACACTATCCAGGCCGCTGAAGCCTCCGCGCATACCTATGTAAGCTGAAATCTGCCCTAACTCTGTACGGTCCATGCCTGAGGTGCGCCCCAGGCGGCTGCCTCCAGTAGCTGTAAAAAACTCACGTTGCATTTCCTGTGTAATTTTTTTAGCGACTGTGTCCTGCATGTAGCCAGTACCTCCGTAGGAGTAGGCGCCGGCGCCGTCGATCGAGGCGAAGGACATTCCCGAGTTAAGCATACCGGTATTCACCCCGTTGTAGAGGTCCAGCATGTTACCTCCATTGAACCCGGCAAGCATAGGGCTATTCATAACCATGCCTATCGTGGTGCGAAGAGCTCTACCCTCTCCGCTGTTAAAAGCTTCTGCGGCAGTATCTCCGTGGGTGTTCTTAAGCACCATAGCTGAGAGGAACTGCGAGCGCTGGTCTTGTTGTAACCAGAAGTTACGCTTGTCGCGGTTTATGTTGTCTTGCAGAGCCTGATGGAGCATCTCAACCTGGGTAGGGTTATACCCACCCGCTTGAGGCCCGTTGGCGTCTTGCGCGTATTTAAAATTTTCCTGTGTTGGTGCGGCCATATCAGCTTAAAATTCCTGCTTTTTCTAAAGCATGGTATAGTTTTACTGAAGCGTCAATGCTGCTAAGGTTGCTCACATTATCGTTTTCAGCCTCTAGGAACTCTCTCAAGTTCGCGACTTGTAAGACCGCTTCATTCAATTTTCTGTAATGCGTGCGCGTAGCCTCAGGCTTTAGACTGGACAAAATTGAGCCTTCCAACGCTATAAGGTCCGCGCTGTATTTAGCGCGCTGTTCTTTATCTAAGGCTGCGAGGATTACTTCCTCCCTAACCTTAGACCGCATGCCTTGTTTATAGTCTGGGCGTAATAAGCCCCGCAGATATGCCAGAAGCATTAATCGGTATCTGCGGGACACCAAAAATTTTCATTAAGGATATTATCGTTGCAGATCTTAAGCTTGATGGAAAAAAGCCGCAGGGCTGTCAGTATGACTTGCCAGCGCGCTTGATCGACCCCCTGCACTAAAGCATTATACTTACTTTGCAACTCCTCTACAGCTTCAGGGATTTCGAGACCTGTGACTGAAACTGCATTCAAAGACTTCGTGTTAAAAGAAGACACCTGTAACATGATAGAGTAGCGCTGCAGCATAGTCATAAACTGCGCAGTGCTAACTATATTACCCGCTGAACGATCCTTGTCGATCGCAGCGTAGATCACGTCTATCTCAAAGTTACTGAGTGATCTGCAGCGTACGGGTATAGGATTCGGCCCTAAAGAAACCTTAATATCCATAACTACAGGATCGTCGTTAAGTACAGCTTTAAAGAATATGTCCTTCTCTTCCTGCTCCACACTCACAGAAGCCTCGTCCGGGGAGGTGAATACCCAAGGGTCTTGGGAGTTCGCATTCGGAGTGTCGCTGGTGAAAGTCGGGTCTAGTGGAGTGTCCACCTGTTTCTTAGGCGTGTGTTTACTCGCAGGAGCTAAATCTGCAGGATCTAGATCCAGCTTCACTTCGCGGGCCTCCTTTTTATTGGAGTTGTCCTTAATGAACTGTTTAACAGCCTCAGGGTCTGGGCTGGGTTGTGGTGCTACTTCTTTAGGTATTTCCATGATGCGGATTGTTGTTGGAGTGGCGTTGGTTTATTGGATAGGTTTTTGTAATGCTTCTCCAGCGGCTTATACAAAGCATCCCCGGCAGTGTGTGTGAAATGCTGTGCTGATTCTCCGGGCCATGGAGTGCTTATTTCCGTTCTGAGTCCAGCTTTTAATACCATGCCGCCTACATTCCAGTCCCCGTAGGCATCCGGATCTAAGTAATGCTCGTCGGCTGGGTTTAGCTGTCTGATGGTCTGCTGAGCGAGGGACTCGAAGAATTCGTAGTCTACGTCCCATCGGTAGTCCGCGGCCTCGCGAAGCTTCCAACCAGATTCTTGCTCTGGGACCTCCAGATCAACGTCCTCGCCCTCCCACGCTACGAAATCCGCCACATCCACAGACTCGAATACTTCCTGTCCTGGTGTGGTGAAAACCATGTTTCCAGGACTCTCCGAAGCATTACCAAAGGAGCTGTAGTGATTGTATTTAAACTCGGGTCCGTATAGGTAGTGCGTAGCATCTACAGACTCCGCACGCACGCGTTGCATCTCCGTAAGTCCGCTCCTTACATGGAGAAAAGGAACACCTTCCCTACCGACCACGTTGAACTGGTTCGCGCCAATATTAGTTTTCCGTGAGATCACGTTGAAATTATTAGACTTTGTTTTTATATCGCCCAGTGTTTTGACAACCACATCCTTACGCGCGTCCACCATAACATCACCCCCAGCATTCTTTACGATGAACGCACCTTTCTCTGCCTCCTCATAACCTCTGAGGTTAAACATGACCTGGTGGTCTGTCTCGCAAAGGATACCACTATTGGGAGCGTCCAACACAATACCGTGTGTTAGTATCTCTGGTGCAGGGTCTTGAGTTGCGTCGCCTAGTTCTGGCGGCGTGGCACCAGTCTTTGTGTCAGCGTCTGATTTAAGCCATATAGAGCCCCACTCACAAAGTCCTTTAAGCCATGTTCTAGATTTGATTATAACACCTCCTACAACTGAGACGATGTCGATATTCCTACGTGCAGTGATATTGACGTCTTGGCCGGCTCTTATGTTGATATTACCGGGCGCCTCCAGTTCGATGTGCTTGGAGGCTGATATCTGTATAATACCACGCGACATCACCACAGCGGAACCGTAACCATCCATAAATACTTGAGAGCCGTCCCGCATGATTCGAATACTTGAGTAAACATCAATGTTGTTAGGACCCGTGTGCACAGCTTCCCGGTCTTTCTCCTTAGAAGACCACTCCGGTATAGGGGACTCGGCCTCTGTGGGAACGTCCCAATCTTTGTCAAGTTGAAGGAACCTGGCATACGCATGGAATCCAGAAAGGTATCTGGCGTATTCCCGCAGCTGGTAACAGGTCTTAGACATGTCTTCTAAATCTGCTCCGTATTCCCAGATCTTTAGATATTTAGACTCCAACTTCTCGAAATCTTCGTAGGTGTTTCCTGCGGGGTCGTCGCTGCGATTCTTTTCAATTGGAGCGACAATGCGAGTAACTCTTTCCAAGACGATATCTCCAACAGACTGCGCTAGTATAGAACCGTCGTTCATGAATTGCATGCGGGACTTACCTGACCTCGCAGCTTCGGTAGCGTATTTTCCGATGACTACTGTGGGGTCTGTAATGATCTGGTGTAAGAAGTCTCCCAAGAAGCCTAGGTAGTTGCTGAACCGCCACCTACCCGTTTCTTTAATACGGTCGATATCTTTCAAATCAGCGTATTCTTGCTTTGTCTTCACCTTCGCATCAGAGGGCTCAAGCCTGCCCCAGGCTTCGTGTTCATAGCTTGTACCGTTGACGCGGCAATTAAGCCTCCCGTCATTGTAAACCTCAAAGTCTCCGAAACTGGAGTGGTGCCTGTAGGTCTCGCTCACAATACGCACCATGTCGTTCAGGAGATGTGTTTCAACCTTAGCGCGGTCGCTGGCCCGCATCTTAACCAAGTTGGTCAGGAAGGCTATACCACACCCTGTGGTATGTCCTATATCAAACTCGCCCTCTAGCATGTCACCGGGAATAGTCGCCCCTGGCGCTGCGCGGGACCCTTTATTCACAAAATCCTTGGTGTAAGCACTTATGTCTTTCTTTAGCTTACCGGTACCTGTGTGTGTTTTGAAGCTGCTGGAATTTAAGTCCGCTGGGGTTGTCGGGTAACTTCCTATGATCATAGACTCATCCCCGTAGAGGATTATCACGCCTGTACCTACCGTAGGGATAAAGGAAGTCTGCATCCCAAACATATGCGAGAAGATGCCGGCCGCCCACATACAATTATCTACAACAGAGTCTCTGTCGTCCACCTTGACGGTGTAGCTGAGGTTGATAGGATCGACACCCTGCACCACACCCCGGTACAGGCTGTTCATCTTCAACTGCTCAGAGGCTTCTTCCCCACGTATCTCAGCTCCCTGCGTCTCCGCGGATTCTGGATCTGTCTTTTTTTTGAACGTTCTACTCATATGTGTGCGTAAACAAATGCAGCGCTACGATAATCCGTAGCGCTGCGATGATGCAAGTCCTAACTCAGGGACGTCTTTTTATCTCGCGAGTTCGGCGATCATGATGCGCAAACCTTCTGTAACTTCTAGATTACCCACACTGAAGGCGAGCGTGTAAGACTGTACGACAGCTCCACTGAATACGATCGTCTGCGATTCACCAGCTTTCACACAGGAACCGCCGTCCATAGATATGGTTATGGGGGAGATTACACCACACCCGTCTCCTAGACTCAGGCCGCCTTCGAAATTTCCTGCGCCGAGGAGTCGTCCTATCTCGATAGTTCCGCTGGCTTGCCCCGTTACCCAATAGAGGTTGGGGGATCCGGCTTCGAACTTAGGTTCAACTCTGTGCGAGTAGTTGCCGGTGACGCTTTGCACAAGGCCTACAACCCCTCCGACGTCGATAAGAGCGTGGTCAGAGCTAACAATCTGACCAGGGTCCGATTTTTCAGTTCTCTCGTATCCGTATATATTTTTTGTCATAGTGTTTTATCCTCTAGTTGTTAAATGTTCACATCTACAGCACCTTGAAGGGCCGCCGCGATGTTGTTGAGTGGAAGTGGTATAAGCCCGCGTGCAAAGACCTTAATACGGTCCTTAAGAACGTCGTCAGCTTCTACCACAAGATTGTCAAAGCCTATAAGGGCTGGACCGATTGACCTGTCGAAGCCTGCATCTGCAAGAGTCTGACTCTTAAGTATCTCATACATATTGCCACGAATCTCGACTAAAGTCGCCCTGTTGACGTTGCGTCTTCCGATGTAGCCATCAAGGGTGTCCTTAATGATATAGGAGATGTTGTCGATGTTTGTTCCGACGCTGTCCTCGTAGTAGAGGCTTCCACTGGATACGTCAGTGGTGAGCTGGTGTCTGATGAATACGTCACCGTTCTCTACTTCCTGCGTTACGATGAACACACCCTCTGCAGCGAGATCGTCGAGCATGGTAGGGGTGTAACGGATATACATGTCCGGGGCATCGGTGATCGCGGTGATTTCTGTGCGTGTGAGGCCTTGTTGCGGCAACAGCGCGGAGCGAAGTCCGGCAATCTCAGCGGCGAGGAACCTGTTAGGTATGGAGGTAGTCTCTCCGCCGAGTATGCGTGTGCCGCCCTCGGTCCATATGTTAGCGGCGCGCCGGCTGGCGATACCTTTTGAAATATCCGCTACGTATTCAATTTGACTCCTAGGGGTGTCAGCCTTCCAGATCTCCGCACTCACGTCGGTTACAGCCGCTGTGGCTGTCTTAAGCAGCAGTGTGGTAGCGTCGATAACTTCCTCAACGATATGCTTGGTCCCGCCTACCATAAGGAAGTCTCCATCAACTAACCCAAGCGAGAGGAAGTTGATTCCCGCGCTGGTGGTGGTCACCTGTGTTATAATCCCGGAACCTCCAGCTGCTCCGATAGTTACTAGAATCGGGGATCCGCTGGTGTCCTTCGTAGCTTTAAGGTAATCACCAGGACTGTCAGTGCCGAAGTAAACTCGGCGGAACTTCTTGTTAACCTCACTGGACATTACCTCTGCGTGATTTACAACTGCTTCGATCGCGTCCGTATTGGTCGTGATAGCTGCAATGGCATAAACCATATCCGTGGTTTCGATCTTCGGAAGAACTTCAAGAAAGCCATCAAGGTCATCGGAGGCTACTTTAAGTACTTTGATAGGTTTGCCTTGCGAGCCGTTGAGAGCCTCATTGGCTGCAAAGGCCAGATCGTTGTAAAGGGAAATTCTCCCTAGTTGATTGAAGATGTCTGTAACTGATTTTATTTCAAGGATTCCTTCACCGGAGGCGGGCTCTTCGAGAGCACGATAGCTTAGGTAAACCTTACCAACGTTGTCCGAGAAAACTACTGTAGTAGTTGTTTTGTCGACAACATTTAGAGATTGTCCGGAGGCAAGTGTGACACCCCCTGTGATTGGATCTTCGAGGGAGAAGTCTGTAAGTTCGCCGCTCCACTTAAGGAAGATATCAACAAGTACTTTGTCAGCAGGCAGGTGTCCCGCGCCGACCGCTGGACCGCTTAATATGATCTGATTGAGTTCCTGCGCGTCGACCGTCGCGGATGCGAATCCTACAACTGTACGTACACGCTTAACACCATCAGCGTCTGTGATACGCACGCTGTCTCCGAGAGAGACATTGCGTCCGTCAAGCTCTCCGGCCAGAGAGGCCCCACGCACATAAGGAGCGACATCGCCTGCGCCAACTTCTGTCAAATTAAGAACAGATAAGTCTCCGGGAACTGTGAATTGGTTACCTGCGGTCGTGCCGTCCGCTAGGAACGTGGCTACGACAGCCTCCAAGTCTTCTGCAAACACTCTGATAGAATCCTCGTCGACTGTGTAGTCGCCGTGATCCAACTCTTGAGTGGTTTTAAGCTCGTCGAAATATGTAAAATCCAAAGTTTGACTTGCCGACTCAGCTGCAAAAGTCACTCCAGGAATGTCCAGCTCGTCGTAAATGTTAAGGAAGTACTCAGCCCCAATTAAAAGGGTGTTCAAGTGATCCCCTACAGTGTCCGGAGTGCGGTCTAAAAGCTGCTTAATGGTCAGCTGAGGTCTTACGTAATTTGCGATGCTCATAATATTAGGATGTATGTGGTGTTTGGTTTGGTCAAGTGAAGATTAGGAGGTTGGCGATAACTCTATACCATAGGTTTTAAGTCTGTGTCCTTCGAGGCTGATATTTACGGTTGCAGTAAACTCTACGCTCACCAACAGGTCAACCTTGAAAAAGCTGTTGGATTTCTTAGGATCCAATTTTTGCGGGTCTGTTACACCCTCGAAATCCATTACACCAATAGGGAAGTGATCCATCAACGTCTCGCGCACAGCCATAAGAAACACGAAACTAGAATCAGCCATCGCGAGGGCTGTGTCGGAGGATTTGTGTATGTGTGATATAGCCAATGTTCCCCGCCACTGAACATTCTTAGAAGTCTTGGAATTATCCTCAGACAAATTAGATGAGTAGTCGAGCATGTTCTTACGCAGTTTGTAGCCACCTTTGAATCCGACGAATACTCCTGGGAAGTTGTCGGTGTCATCCTCGTTTAGAATGTCGGTGAGTTCCACAGCCAACTTAGACTTCGTTGCGTCGTCGGAATATTCTAAGCAAGAAAAATCAGCATCATCCTGGTAGTGGTTTTCACCAGCGCTCCAATGGATACGCATGTGTAAAAGGAATACACGACGAAGCATCACCATATCCAAAGGTTTATCGACACAGTTTCCGAAAAATTCTTTAGCTGATAATCTAGCACTCATAGGTATACGGTCGGCGTTAATTCAGGTAGTGGGTCCGGGATAGGGACCCTGTAGCGGACATCGCTGCGAGGAAGTAATTCTAACTGCACGTCGTAAGCAATAGGGAACAAGCCTCTGAATTTATAGGGCTTTACGATTGGTGAGACCGCGTAGCGATCATCCGTACGCGGGTTTACAATAAGGTCGTTTTTACGAGGGTGTGGGAACGCTAGAAATCTTGCCCGAGACATGAATTCGTCGACGGCACCCAGGCCCTCCTTGTAATCCATTGTTATGGTAGGGCCTGTCTCGTCCAAGCGACACCAAGTGTAATACGGCGTGCGGAAGCCTCCCTTATACCTCTGGCCAAAGCATTCTTCTTCCGGATCAACTGGCGGACAGTCGGTACCTACGATTTGACCTGTGTCGGGATCCGAACTATCGCAAAGCTCTCCTTTAGTTTTGGGAGTGTAGTGAAGAACACGCATACCATTTCCCCGGCTCACGCCAAGGTATTCCCTACGCATGATCTGCGTCATAGCAGCATACTCCCGCCTTGTCATATCGTCGAAGATGCCGACGGTGGGACTGTCGTAGCTATTCCCTTCAAACTCTAAAAGAATTCGGAAGTGTGGGATGGTGCTTAAGTTCTGTATTACGAAGTCTGCGACCTCGTAGGAAGTTCCACTTACAGGCGTCGAGTTTACAAGTTCCCACCCGCCGGAACCGTCCGGGGATTTGAATATGAAGAAGTCGCCGGTCTGGTAATCTGGCGCAACGTCCCAAGTAAGCAGCACAGCTCGTTTACCATAGGAGGGCTGTACAGTAATGTTGCGGAACACACTCATCTAAAATTTACGATACGCTTTTGCCAGATTGGCTGAGACCTTGATCTTGGTGGCAGTATCCTTCCACTGTTCCCGGTGGTATGCGACAAGACCTTCAAAGTGCTTGATGCGTTTCGCCTCTATGTTAACAGTTACACCGCCGGCGGTGTAGTCCATGTCGTTACGCTTCGATCGAGCCAGTTCAGAAATGTAAAGCTGCTCTGCTGTCGCGTGTAGGAAAAGGTTTGTATCAATCGGCAGGCTGTTAGGATCTACACGTCCAACGAACGGTGGAGTTGAGTTATACTCGCGGGCCGCGCGCCTCATGGAGTAAGCAATCTCGTCGTCCGAGAAAGACAGGTCCATGTCCAGGGAGTTGTCCTCTGCGCTGTTATCCAGTAGAAACATGCGCATTTCTTCTACGGTGAGATATGTGAGCTTGACTGGTTTTCGAGATACGCTTAACGCGTTCACCACCTCAGCCTGAGACCCTGCAATCCAGTTGATGCTGTAACCAGTAACCACAGGCGGTGTGGACAGAGTTACCTCGAAGTCCGTTGCAACGATGGTCCCTACCACCGCGGTAATAGCAGCAGGGTTTGCCAGTGTTGAAGTTATCGAAACCAGTACAAGCTCAGGAGCTGTCCCGAAATTATAGTTGAACGGGACTGTTACTGGATTCACCGCGTTGGGCGGTATAGTGAATGTGCCTTGTTTAAATGACATATTAGAGCATACCACCTACACGACTTTGAAGGGCGAGAAGTCTTTTACGTTCCTCCTGAAGCCGCTGCATTTCGTAACTGAGATTAGAAGCAGTCTGTTCAGCTCCGACCACCTTGTTCCAGAGACGTCCTGGGAGGTCTCCTGGAGTACCACTACGTGTTGCTTCCAGCCAGGCTGCAATATCTCCAGCGCGACCAGACCTACTTTCGATCTCTCCCTCTACCGCGGCCAGTCTTGCGGCTATCGTCTTGGCGGATCTGGCTTGGTCTTGGCGGACTCCATTGTAAGTGTCACCTATTCCACGCATAAGCTTGGATCGTCTATTCTCTAAAGCGTCCAGCTGTGACTGGATGCGGCGGTTAGATAAAGCGCCCGACAAACCTTCCCCGGAGGACATACCAGCCTCTAAGGAAGCCATTTGTTTCTCGAGAGAACTCAGCTCTTGCGTAAGTTGGCGTCCATACAATACAGGTTGTACGGCGTTACCAGATGTCGTTGCAGCTGCCGTTGCAGCTCCGCCTATATCGGCGTAACCAGACATACTATCAAAGACGTTGCCTCCGCCGCCGGTATGCGACTTAACGTCCGACATGCCGGGAACGAGGTAGTCTGGTACCCATTCTTCGGGTTTCTTCCCGCCTTTTCCCAAGGTGGAGCCTACAATTCCGCCCGTAACACCACCAGCCGCGCCGGCAGAAGCACCGAACCCTAGCAGACGCTTGCCTAATCCTAATTTACCTTTACTAAGGGCGATTAAACCGCCTATACCAGTGCCTATTGCCGCACCCGCGCCTGCACCGCCTACACCTTTGGCTGTAGGGCTCATGACGGAGAATGGATTCAACCCGCCGTCCTCGCTGGCTTGTTTGAAGCCTTTGTTGAAGTCAGGATCCTTCAAGTCTTCACGCCACACGGCAGCATCGTAAAGAAGAGTGGTCTCGTCTTCCGAGAGACCTGCATCAAAGCATTGTTTGACGAACCCTGTGATAAAGTTTCCATCCTGTGTAATCATAGGGAGATAATACGACTCACATAGCCGCTAGAGCAAGTGTGAAAATGAAAAGGCCGCCCCGGTGAAGGAGCGGCCTTTGGAATGTGGTTTTAGACTATCGCTTAGCTGAAGTCGACCTTGTTAACCGCTGCCACGTTGGCAATGGTTACGCCGATCTTTTCCATGGCGGAGAATCGAAGGATGTCCTTCTTCTTCTCTACATACATGGTTACATTCTGAAGAATGTAAGCACGTCCAAGGTAGTTTGGTTCCGCGAATTGGTAAACAACATCGTTTGGAACTAAATCACCCTTGATGGTGAAGATGTGACGCACACTCATGACCTTACCCTCGGAGAGAGAGCTTAGACCATCAGTGAACAATGACTGAGACAGGTCACCCCCGATTTCGTCCCGCTTGAACTTAAGGAACGCTTTCGCGGTCTTACGGTTCATGAGGAAAATACCGTTGATGAGATCGCGGTCCTCTAAGAAGGAGATCGAATCAACGTAGGATGACCGGGTAATACCGCCTGCGATACCATGGTGTTGAATACCGCCAGTGGCGCCATCAGCAGTGTCAATAGTACCGACGAGACGATCGACGGTGCTGATGAATGCGCGGTCCTCTTCGGTTTGGATTTCCTTAAGGGCATTGTCGGTGACAACGCCTCGGAGATCGCCCTTGTAGGAACGCAGCTCATCAACATTCTTGGTGTATTCGTCTGTCGTGATCTTGTTAAAGATAACGACGAACTTATCACTACGGTAGAAACGAGTATCCGCGGAGTCGTTGAAGGAGATGGATTTTGCACCAGTAGATTCTGGTTCCATTTCTTCAACTACTACAGGGAGCTCGGTATTCGGGAGATACGAGAGGTCGTCATCGGACACGGTTTTGTGCGGAATAATAACCCGGCTGAACCCGTTCTCACGGATTTTGCGGCGGATCATATTCGTTGCTGCCGAGGCTTGCTTCGTAAGGACGCCGTCCGGAGCTTGCCGGATGGAGTCTAGAAGTTCGCGATTCAGTACTTCCACGTTTTCGATTTGTGGTTCTTCTTGTGACATAATGTTATTCCTTGTGTTGTAGCACTAGCTTACGCTGTGCGAGGGATGAACACTGTACGCCACGTGATGACGTCCGTAGGGGCTACGTTGGAGTTGATACCATCGGTGCTGCCAGCCTTGCGGGTGATCTGACCGATTACAGTTTCTGCAGCCGCCGGGAAATTGGTGGTTGCTGCTGCTGCTATAGGCATAACGTTACCTGCAACTGTGTCGGAAGGCGTCAGGTAGACGCTTTCTGTGTAGTCAGTTGCAGCTCCATCAAAGAAAGCCATTTCTAATTCGTATTGGCCGGCGCATGAGAGCCCGGACATATTGCCAGCAGATAAAATGTCTTCATCTTCTGAATCCTTTTGAGCCACGTATACCGCGCCTCCAGAGTAATCAGTCGGGCAAACAATCCATTCGTATCCAGTAGGGGAAAGTTCTTCCCCGACTAACACGATGAGTTGTCCGCTCGCGATGTTAACATCATCTTGGACAGGGTGCGTAGCCGACTGCTGAAAAGGCTCATTGGGATTAAACCCTCTGAGAACTTCCAGCCGTGGTTTCGAGGGGTTTACCCTCTGTATTGTACCGTATGTTGGCATAACTAGTCCTGTGTTGTTTTGTTAGTGTAAATCACCGGTTGCGTAACTTAGATCCATTCTTGCCAGTCTGAATTTTCCGTTTCGGGCGCCGATGCCGATTTCTCAACGCCAAACCCCGAGTCCGGGGCTGGAGAAGAAAGTTTTATAACGCGTGAAGCGAGCTTCAGCGCGTGAGTTGAAGGGTCTTCCTTGATGTGATTTATAAGCTCCTCGCGAGCACTTTTGCTCGTCTCAACGAAGCCCAGGTCGGCCAATTGATCCACAAGGTTGTTGACCAGGCTCATGTCCAGTTTTGGACCGTCTGTGCCTGCTACCTTTTCCAAGTTGATCTTACTTTCCTCCGAGACATTGGAAGCCTTTTCAAGCTCTAAGATTCTAGCCTTGTGGGCTTCAATCTCTTGCGCTTGCTTTTGGTTGTCCTCCAGGAGTACTTGCGTCGCTTCCATAGTTTCCTGTAAAATAGGATCTACTTCAGCTTTCTTGTATGTATCTTTTTTGGCCATGATTATAAATCGGTGCGGGGATGATGCAGCGGAGCTTACTTACTCTCCGCTTCTAGCTCTGCGAGGATTACGTTGGCAGCCTTAACTTCCTCAGGCATTGCTTCCATACCTGCTTCAGGAGGCATTGCTTCCATACCTGCTTCAGGAGGCATTGCTTCCATACCTGCTTCAGGAGGCAGCATTTCACCACCTCCGAGAATCTCAGCTGCTACTGCGGCTGCAGTCGCCTCATCCATCTGCCCAGATGCTACAAGCGCTTCCAGAAGTTCAATGATGGCTTCCGGAGAAAGGGGCTCTTCGCCACCTTCAGGAATCATTGCTTCTTCAGGAGCAGCACCTGCGACCATAGCGTCTTCCATGGCTGCGGCATCCATGGCGGATTTGAAGTAAGCTTGTTTCTCGAAGTCGTATTCGAGCGAGTCAATTACAGCAGAGTGAACTTTCTGAAACTTGGCGATCTTCTGCATATCCTCCTCAGAAGCATTCTTGGTCAGCTCGTCGTAGTAACCATTCAAGGCTTCCATTTCTTGCGACGCCTGCTTTTGTTGCTCGTCCTCTTGGTGGATGTGCTGCAGATGCGCACCGTATTCTTCGTGCGCTGACTTAATCAGTTCAAGAGCGGCATCCCGTCCGGACGCTTGTTTAAGAATTTGCTCTGCTAATAGCATGCCATCCTCAGAAGCGCAGATCTCATTGGCGAGCTTGACGCGAACCTCGTAAGAGAGTTGCGAACCCTCAGACTCACGTTCTGTCTTGGAAGCAGGTGCGCCAGCTTGCTTAGCATCGGCATCAGTATCACGGAGCTTATTAATGCGTCCTAGAATACCGGCGATTTTTGAAATTGGGTCGTTGGGCTTAGTAGCCTGCACGTCCTTAGCATCCCCACTGCAAACATCTCCCGGCACATTCTCACCGTGTCCAGATGGGTTGGTGGTCGTGCCTGCGGGAAGCGCGGTATCGCCCTTAGTGTTGGCAGTGCCTTCTGGAAGATTCTTCTTCGCAGCGCTGTCACCATCAGGGTGGTTAGGAGGAGTAACCGTTCCTTTTTCAGTAGGGTCGGTTGCGTCAGGAGTCTCCGAAGCAGACTTAGCAGCCGAAGCTCGTTTAGTCTGAATGTCGGCTACTCTCTTTGTGATGTCTTCGTATTTTCTTGGCATGGTGTTTATTGGTTGTGGATTAACTTTGCTGGTGATTATAAAAACTGTCAACCGAAAATACAGTGAGCGTTATGTCCGATAAATACTAGCCTTTGAGCTTCATCTATAGACGCGCCTTTTATATTTTCGATATCTGTAATTGCTGAAAGTTGATACTGCGCGTAGGCTTCTGCAAGCACAGAAGCCCGCGCATCGAAAGAAGCGTTCTTAACAAGTTCCTTACCAGCAGCAACACAGTCTGCACGATACTGGTCGATGTTAAGGTTGCTACCTTGTTTAATTATAATGACTGTCACGCGGTTCTTAACCCCTTCCGGATCTACTGCGAAACGCTCGTCTGCTTTAGACATCATTTCATTTATAAGATCACTGCGTGCAGGGTCGCAACTGGAACTGAATTCAGAGTCAGCATCAAACATGTTCATCATATCCCCGGAGCATCCGCACTCCGACAACTTAGAAAAGATACCGGGCATAAGTTGCGCGGCTCTTTTAGTGACAGCATCTTCTGAGGCTGATTTAGCATCACTGTTGGATAAGTACGCGGCGAATGCAGGAAACGGAAGCACACAGCCGGCCTTAGCCATTTCTCTGAATAGCGTGCCTGGACGAACATCCTTCATAGCATCCAGCTCCTTGGCTGTAACGTTTTCAGCCATGGCAAGAGGTGCGCAGTTGAATGCGAAAGCAGCCTTATGGTTGTGCTTCGTATCCTCTTGTGAGAGTTGTGCGACCTCTGCTTCCAGGGCGGCCATCTTACGCAGTAGATCTCCCTTAGGACCTCCAATAGCATAACCGTCTGGAATTGCCACGCCTTCGAACTCCGCCCAGTCTGTACCAGTGATAACCTGACCTCCGTCAGAGGCCGCTTTGCGCATATCAACATCGTTAAATTTGTATTCCAGGTAGCGAGCGATACGATCCGCAGGACGTCCAACTACAGAGTTGTCGAAGAAAGTCGGGTCTGGGTTTATAGCGAAAGCATACTTCTTGAACTCCGGCTTGTATTGCAGCATGGCATACTTTAAGTGATCGCAGTAACTCGCCGGAGATTTGGCGTGATTATCACAGCATGAGCAAATGTCCTCTGGAACTCGCGCAGACATAGAAAAAGATAACTCTTCCCCGCTGCGAGCCTTCTCGTAATACTCAGAAGCTTTCTTCTTATGCCCATGCATAATAAGTTCGACACGGCGCATGCCGTTGGGGTCGTAGGCCGCGTATTTGATATCGCCTATCTTCTTCTTAGGATCCCGGTTGCGGTGTTCCTCAAACATGTGACCACACTCGACGAAAGTTTGATGTCTCCGCTCGAGAGCTTCCTTAGGCCACCCATCGCCATTTTTATTAGGCCCGTAAGTTTCTTGATCACCCATAGCGATACAGTGTATCATGAAGTGGTCCTTGTCCGGGCGATAGCGTTCCAGGGTGCCTGCGTCGATTAGATCTGAGGCTGCGGACTTTATACCGGTGTCTGTTTCGATTAGGGACGTCATGACGCCGCCACAAGCTTGGCGCAGCTCGTCCTGATCATCCTGATAGTGTACTTTAATCATAATGCTTTACTCTCCTTTAAAAGGGTTAGACGTTGCTAAACCTCCCAAGGATTTAGCAGTGCCGAGGACTTCCGGTAGTAACAAACCTGCTAGAGCTACTCCAAGTCCTGCCTTTCTACCACCGGCCGCGTTGGCGACACCTCTAAGACCGCCGAGCGTTTTAGGCACCTTACTCACCCCAGGGATTTTTTTTGCGGTGTTAGAAATTGTTTGTCCTAGGGGAGAAGCTCCAATACGACCGCGCACATCCTTAGTCTTGCCTAAGAGCCAAGGGAATGCTTCTTCTGGAGTTAATCCTTTCATTTGCACCTTAGTAGGATCCAAGCCTGCACGCATTAGCGCCTTGTCTCCGGCCCGCGTAAGCCTTGCCAGGTCGGTTTTGTTGGTAGTTCCAGCAAGTGAGCGTAGTTGGTTACGCGCTGCGGAGTTGGACATGCGTGATTCATATCCAGCAAATCCTCCATTACCTAAAATAGTTTTTGCGCGCGAACCCTGCGCTCCCATACCAGACATCATGTCACCGAGCTGGTAACCGGTGTAACCGTAACCGCCGCGCATAAGGTTAGAGGTGAAGAACTTACTTGCAGGATCCTCATCGCCTTCAGGGAGTGCAGTATTTAACTGGTTAAGGCCATACATACCCAACCCAGCAGCGCCAGCGCCAGCGCCAGCCGTCAGCAGCGCGTTGCGTAGAATGCGCCGACGCCGGGCTCCTGAAGATTCACCACGACGCTCACGTCCACGTGAAGTTAGGTAGCCACCTAGAAGGCCTGCACCAGCGCCGCTTGCAAGAAGGGCTGTTAGTATTTTAGGATCCAAGTCCCCCATACGTGTCCCGACTTCCCCCAGCTTATCTTTTGCGGTGTCTGTAAGATCGCTGATCCTATCAGCAAAGGCTTCCTTCTGCATCTCAGTATTTGTCATAATAGGCTTCTTTTGAATTTTGAGTTTGTCTGGAGTGTTCTGCGATCAGTCTGTCACGTGCGTTAACTATCCGATCTCTCAGTTGTGTGAAGTAAACTATAGCCTTAAGGTTGGCTCTTTCAAGGGAGCAATCATCCGAGCCTCCAAATACTTGACGTATCTCTGCTTTGAAAGGGAACTTGCGTATGTCTGCAGGTATACAGAAATCAACATCAGGCCTTTCTGATTCAAAACACCCACCTACGTCCAGTTCTACCTCTGCGCCGGCTTCAAACACCTCTTTTTCTTTTTCGCTCAGGCTATCGCCAGACCACTGAATCTTTAAGATCACGTGGTAGGCGTTGTTGTAAAAACGTATAGTCTTACTCAACTTCATGCCTTACGTGGAACGTTTCCGTAGTTAGATTGATATGCCTTGTCGTTAAGATCTTTAATCTTAGCCTGTGACAGGCTCATGTCCAGCAACTCCTTAAGTGTGTGAATCGGGATGGAGTCATACTGCACCGCTTCACGCAGTGCCATAACAAGATTGTTTGGGTCCTCCACGAACGCAGGGTTAGCAGCACGCATAGAGTTAAACAACGAAACGACTGTTTCTGGATCCGCCTCCGATACAATCGGATCTCGTAGAGCTTTGGTCAGAGCCACGTGGGCTGCAGAGTCTGATAACGCGGTGTCTACGGCATACTGACTCTTGTTCGGCGATTTAAAATCGTTGATGAGTTCTTTAACTTTACTGTTTACATTCGAGGGGTTCATGACACCGACTAGAGATTCAAGGATTTCGTCTGCGGTGTTTTTTTTGTTATCCTTCTTGTCCTTCTTGTCCTTGTCATCACCACCATTGCCACCACCACCATTGCCACCACCACCATTGCCACCATTACCGCGGCTGGACGGGGTGCCACGTGGTTTACCTTTTGGGTTACTTTTAGTCGTCTTACTGGAGCTTTGAGGACTGTGTGTAGACTGGTTGTAATGCATCTTAGCTTTACTTTGCTGCGCAGTATCGCCGTAACCAGTGGCGACGGCGGCGCTTTTTTCTCCTATGATACTTTCACGTTCTTCACGGGCGATTCTTAGCAGATCGTAAGAATGAAGAATGGATGCCAGTTTGTCGTGCAGATCAACCACTTCCTCCGTTTGCCGGGCTTCTGGGTTGAACGCGTATTCCTCGTCAAGTTGCTTGAAGTCCATATCAACAGCATTTAACCGGCCGTTGGAAGCGCTTTTCAAAATACCTTGGACTTCCCCGTAGGTTTCTGGTCCCAGTAAGTAGGCAGCTGCTTTGATGGCAGACTTAAAGTCAAGAGTCGAAGAACGCCCAGAGTCTACTATGGAAGCAACCTTATCCCGGATGATATCTCTTTGCTCGTCTTCAAACATGTCGAGGAATTCTTCGTCGATACGCATACAAGCATGAGCCGCATGCTTGCGGAAGAATTGTATACGCTCCTCCAATTCGGACGCTTCTTTACTTGTGCACGCATCAGGCTCTCCAACGAAGCGAGGCTCGGAGCTTTGCAACGCTTCCAGCGAGGGGAAAGAGGAAAGCTCCTCGTATTCTGAAGCCGACTTTGAAAGGTCGTCACCACACCACTCGCTCACCTCAGCACTACGGCCTGGTTGCTGAATGCTGCGTTTAGTTGGAAGGTCAGTATAGCGTGCTACGAGGTTCTCTGTATCTATCACCGGGAACGATCCTCCTCTGTTCGCCGATTTCTCGAGGAATGTGAGCGTTTTGGCGTTGTTGAAGACTTGTCCAAGCCTTTCTACTTGCGCAGGTGCTAAGTTCTTAGCGTGTGCGAACTTTAGTAGAACATCCTCAGCTTCTGAGCTGTGAGAGATCTGGGGAAGAATATCCTGTATATAACCGATGGCTTCTTGCTGATTCATAATGGCATTAAAGTGTGAAAGTAATATTATATCAAGCTTGTATTGCCGCAGTTAAGTATTCTCGGGCCGCATAACATTTCGAGATAGTATTGCACGTTCTCCACTCTCTTTCTCGTGCATGGTTTGGATCTCTCCTATAAGAATATCACCAAGCGATGAGATGGGCGATACAGGTTGATCAGACTCGCCGCCGGCTTTGGCCGCCTGCATGAGCTGTCTTGAGTGCATAAGTCCTGCGGAGTTTTGCATTTGGTTCAACCAGCCGTTTCGGGCAAGGTAAAGTCCGTTAACCATCATGGTCTTTTCCAGCATAGCAGCAGACTGTCTGCTGTCTGAGTTGTTCAAGGGGTTGCGACGGTCGCCCATGAGATACATCAGATCGCTGAGGCCGTTGTTATAACCAGTGCGGCGCATGATGGATCCAATACCTTCGTTTTGAATGTAATTCTCCATCATCTCCACCATCCTTGATCCCGGGTATACGGTCTGGCGTATAAATTTCTCATCGCCGAGGCGATCGAGTATGTTGAAGAAAAGCTTCTCGTAAGCAATCACCACGTCCCTGGAAAGTGTATGCTCTTTGCAAACTACCTGCAGCCAGCTTTCTTTATCGTCCACACCTTGCGAGGTGAGTAGGGCTGCTTCCAGAGACATTCGGGTCTGCTCCATAGCAGTTGTCGTTAACTGCATGGCAGACGCTATAATGCTATCATGGAAACCGTTTAGGTGGTAGTACGCTCTCCAGAGGACCGTATCATCACCGTCTACGATGCAAGGCATCGGAGCGCCGCGAGAAGCCAGGGATCTTACGAGTGTCCATCCGAACTTTAAATCGGAGTAGCAGGCTGTGAAATGCAACACGTCACCCTCCAACCACTCTGGGATGTTTTCATTTTCTTTGAACTGGGTTCTGCGGAGAGGATTTGTGTCTCCGTCCGGCAGATACCAAGCCAGTTGTTTAATACGCGTAGCATTCATAACTCAACTGGGCAGTGGTGGTGTGCCCCTGGTGTGCTTCTTAGAGCGTTTGATCAAGTCCAGTGTGAGTTCTCCAACAGACTTGAAGTTGGAAAGTAACTCATGCTCAAGATTGGTCATATCGTCGACGCCGTAGGCTTCCTGGAAATCACCCGGCTTCCACCAGAAGAGGAATAGGATGCGTCCGATACTGTCGAGAGCTGATTCAATCTCAGGTACGTATTTATCGATCATGGCGACACTGTCGTAGGTCTTTACAAGTGAACCTACGAGTCCGTGCTCGAACACATTGGGAAGATTATGCATTTTTGCATACTGCGCCAGAGCCTCCGGAGGTGCCGATCGGAGGACATCCATAGGGACGCTGTCTCCATTACCAGGGATTCCGCCAGGCACTCTTGGATCCATAGCATCGCCCACACGTTGCTCTGGTACGTCCTCAAAGTCTGCCTCAGTATCAACGGTGTATTGCTGCACAGGCTCAACCTCCACACCAAAGTCATTATCGTAGGTATTCTCGAAAGCGGGTTCATTTAAAGTACGGATGACAGAGGCTTCTTTAGTCCCACAAGGTTGGATAAAGAATGCAAACTTACCATCGGCAGCGACCTTGTCCATAATAGCCAAAGCCTGCTCACCTGGAATAGCTAAGCCTTTGGCCAGCCCAACACATGCAGATTTGAATCCTACTTCTTCCGCGAGGTATTTGGATCCGGTGTGTATACGGTAGAAATCTTCCGAAGTCCGAACAACGCAAGCTCTCTTATATCCCGCCTCCGAGATACGGAACAGTAAGTGTTTCATATTACCAACGTTCTGCGTAGGCTTTACATCGATCCTGACTTCGTCTTGCGGTGAGTGTTCTACAGCAGAGATTTTGGCGGCGATTTCCACAAACCGGTTGTTACCGCCAATTACACAAGCCTCTAAGTCGAACCCATCATAATCAGGATTTACCTTTAAAGTCCAGGGTTGCTCGTAACTAGTGCATACAGAGTAGCACTTGATGCCATTCTTAGTTTTGGATTCCTTACAGTAGATAGGGTCTGTAAGCGCACCAGACTTGGTGTCGAAAATACGGTAGGTCTTTCCGCTGGACATGGTCTTTTTGAGCATGTCCTCGTCTGCGAGGGTGGTATGCATGTCCTTCTTTTGAATACCCACCACCTCAGAGTGTACTCCAGACTCCTTGGATTTACGCAGAACCACAACACTTTCATTAACCTCATTGGCATAGCATCCCGGTTCGTAGTTACTGGATGGGCATAGACTCGTCCGACTCGGGAAGGCGACACACTCGCCGTTAGTGACGAGGGCTTCCTCAAGAGATCCGTCCCCCATGATGATGTCGTAGATACCAGCTTCGCTGATACCCTGGAACTGCTCGGTGTCGTCTTGTGTGATGACGGAAAGATCTTTACTGCGATCGTCCAGTAAGGCGAAGCCTCGCTTGAAGAAATCTTCAGCCTCGGACGCCGACTTGATCCCTTCCTCTGGGATAGCTCCGGTAATAAGGCGAAGGCTGCCTGACTTTGCTGCAGCTTCTTTGACAGGATAGTCGAGATCGTCGAGTAGGAACTCGCTCTCAGCTACGTTTTCGAGTAGAGTTTTAGTGAAGCGGGGACTTTCCCCGATCCAACCTGCAAGCTTGTCGAAAGCCTCCATACCATTCTCTTGCAGGAATGACTTCAACACAGGTTTGAAAGCTTCGACGTGCGCGCCGGCCATTTTCTCTAGATCCTTAAAGGTAGGCTTTTCCTCAACAGAGGCGTATTTTCCAATACCACGTCCGCCTCGGGAAGGCGGCGATGCAAGCTCTCGCAGGTTAACATCCGTAGGCATCTTACGTAGATGGTCCTTGTCGATACCTTTCCCTTCGAAAGCCTCGGACTTTTCTAAAAGGAACGCAACCCAATCCCGGTTGAGCGGGACGAACTTCTTGGAGTCATGGCGGTAAAGTAGGTCAGTGCCTTTGATCTCTCCCGACAGGAAGAAGCAAGGAACGTAGAGCAGTTCATCATCGATACGGAAGGCAAATATACCGACCATCCGGGTGTTGTCGTCGTTCTTGTAGACGACCTCGAACCCGAGTCTGTATGGGTCTGTCATCAAATCTCCAGCCTTGTTGGCTACGAAGGTGTAGGCTTGATCCATGAAAGCTTTTTCGATCGCTTCGGAATCTGCTGCACTAGAAGCTGCAGCTGCTTTCTTTTTCCAGTCGTGAGTTAGAGTATCCATATTCAATGTTTAATACTAGTGTAAGCTTGTCGGCAATGCTTAACTTAGCCGCCGTATGTTTGGTTGTAATATTTTTCGAATCCTGGTAGGTATTGGTTTGCCATACCTCGGACCTTGCCGGTAGCTGCTCCAGGTGCCATCAGGTAACCCATACGATCCATAAACGAAGCGTTCTGCATCTGATTCAGCAAAGCGCCTGTTGCTTGCTGAGCGCCTCGCTGCTTTACGTTACGGCCTATATCTAAGGCTTTCCCTGCGCCATACCACATAGGGCCGAAGGCGGCAAGGTTTGTCGCTGCTCCAACTCCTGGTATACCTGTGGCGCCGGCTACTGCTGGGGCTGTTACAAGACCCGCCAGACCTGCTGCACCTGTTCCATACCCCATAGCCTTCTGCGCACGACGCCTTACCACCTTCTTGGCAGCATCTTCCGCAGTATTTTTTGCTACGTCTTTAGCGAACGCATTCTCAGCATGCCTGGCTCGCCGCGTTGCTTTAGCTCCGACGGTAGCGACGCGCCGGCCTGCTCCATCGAGTGCCTTACCTATTGTACTCTTAGGCCCCATACCTCTTCCGATAAATCGCATAGGCAAAGACCACGTCTTAGCTGCGCCGGATAGTAGCTTGTTAGCGCCTCCACTCAAGAGGGCCTTACCTGCTGAAAGTCCCAGCTTGCCGAGAGATGCCTCCTTCTCCATGGCTTCTTTCACGACGAAGGATGCGGCGAGTAGTTCTTGATTGGATGCCTTCTTCTCTTCCCTGCGACGCCTGCGTTCCTCTAGCTTGGCCGAGTCACGAGCGACGGCAAGATCAGTTAATTTAGCTCCTAGCCCAGCCCCACCAACACCACCGCCAACAACACCGAGACTTATAAGTAATGCGCGAAGCGCCTTGCTATCTACACCGTGCGTCAGGCCCGCCGCAAGACTGCCGCCGCCAAGTACACCCAGTCCTGCACCTAGCCCGGTACCAGTTCCATAAGTTGTCTCGTAAGCACTATCCTGCGCAACGCGTCCGGGGCGTGCGTTAATTAGACCATTTAAAAGGCCAGAAGACCCGCCAACAGCTGCACCAATTAGAGGGGCAGAAGCAAGAGCAGTAGCAGCAGTAGCAGCATCAAAAGCAGCAGCAGATTTAGCGGGGGCGCTAGAAAATGACGAGGTGAGTAGTTCAGTGTTTTTCATAGTGTTTTTCATAGTGTTTTCTTTATTAAAATTTACCTGTTGTTGCGACATCCTTGCCGAACTCTGTCCCTCTTGCTAGACGAGGTCCGAAGTGCACGTTTGAGTTAACATTGGTATCGTCTCCCCGTATTGCAGCATGCTCTAGCTGAGTTTTCAAGTAAGAAGTGGCCATGGATGCGAGCCAGTCAGGATTACTGTGCGCAGCAGTGCGTAGCCGTACTGACTGTGGTGTAAAACTAGGCTCCCTATCGGAGGTGTAGATGCTATCGTAGTGAGACTTCTCTAACCTATCTGCCATTCGAGGTGTGATTTTAGTACCTATCGAGTAGTGCAGCGCTGGCGTCGCCAGGAACTTACCCACAGCCTGACTCGGGCGCATGCCTTTCGCGTCCTTCGCAGGAGCTGCATGTGATGTGAGTTTATTGTAACTAACTACGTCGTCCGGGAGGTAGCCTGGCATACCCTCGTCGTCCTGTATCTTCACATGATCGAACGCTCCTCTAGATACGAGCTCCACGTTGCGACGATCGACGGCCATACCTGAATCGGTCAAAGCCTTATTAAGACGCTCGGCATAATACCGGCGACCGGACCCCAGCCCTCTCAACTTCATGATGTCCTCAGGGTCGACAATACCGTCGGAGAGTTGGTCGCCAGCCTCCACCTTATCACCGACCTTTGCAGTGACGTCGTAACCAGCGGGTACGTATAGGTCCTTCCCATTTAGTTTAATGTAGAAACCACCCTGCGGGGCTTCTGTGATGGACTCCACGCGACCGGCCTCATGTGCGACGGTGGCGCGGTCGGGGAACACCTCGGGGGATTGGACGAGTTGATTGATGACGTCGAAGCCAGAATACTCACGCTTACCGGAAGCCATACCGCCAGTGTGCTTGGAGTTGCTTACAATTAAGCCATTTCTTAACACGAACAAATGATCCTTGTGGTCCACGGTTATGTCGTAGCACTGCGTCATACCTTTGGGTTCGGCGTAAATACGGCGGCCTTTATAGAAAGTGGACGTCTCGTAGTGAGACTTTGGAGCCTCCTCTAGGTATTGTCTCAGTTTTTCTCTTTTAGGGCCTGGTATAAATGGTGCTATGAGTTCGTTGAACTTTTTAAGCTGATCTCGGCGTGTGATACAGAATTGCCAGCCGTCGTGCTTCCTTGTTTCGCTCTTAGAGGCTAGGGACGTTCGTGTGAGTTGTGTGCTGTAGATGCCAAACCTTAATTCAAGTAAGCGCTTCAACTCTTCCAGCATCGACAGCGCCGTAGATCCAAAAGACACACCTGGTGTCAATTCCTTGACTCTGTATACAGATCCGTCCGCGGACACAAACCCGGCAATCATTTTGGCGATAGACTTGTTATCCCACTCCCAAACCACAGGTGCTATTACTTTATTGTGGTAGCATTCATGCAAAGCCCCTAATGATTGGAGCAGCAGCTTATAACGATTATGGAAACCTTTCTCGAACTGCCCCTTAGCGTCTACAAGACTAGTTCCTTTCTGTAGATCCGACACAGCCCAGTCGTGGCTACGCTTACGTTTCTTCATCGTGAGGCCCAACTTAGCCATCTCTGTTTTAAGATCGGCTGCTGTCTCGGAGCAAGCGCAAGAAACACACACGGAGGCTTGTAAACACTCTGGACTCAAGCGGATGCCGTCTCCCAGGTGGAACCCATAAAGCGTGGCGAAATCCTCCTCAATTCCTACACCTTCTTTGAACCCAGAGGGTAATACGGCGGAAGGTAACCCAGCGGGGCGTCCTGCTTTAAGTATCCTGGGGGTGAAATTAAACTTTCCCTCTTTTGCGTTACTGTAGGTCGTAATCTGTAAAATTTTGTGCTCCTCTGTGCAAACAACCTCCCGGATATCCTTCGTCTGCCCCAGCTTGTAACCATACGTCTGGACGGGCTGTAAACCTTGATCCCATGTATGTGTTACCTTTACCGGGAATAAGTGTGCTTCGACGTCCGCCCCCATTACCATGTCCCCAACTCTGACGTCTTGGATTTTTTTATAGGAAAAGTCGCCCATGAGAACTTCGGTGTTCTCTGCTAAACAGTTCAGAGCGCCTTGCGTAACTGGTTCGGAGATCGATTGCGCGGCCGTAATACCTACAGCATCTCCCACCGAGGGGAGCTTGTTGTTGTGGAACTGGCCTACACACTTAGCACACACACCTTCCCTAGCCTGACAGGTTAAGGGGGATCGCACTACGGCCGTATCCGATTTACTTCTACGAAGTTGTCCGAGCGCGTGCTTGTCCAGTATGGTACCGGCCGGCACCCCTGCGGTGCTTCTTGCCAGCACACGCCCGCGCATTGAACTATCTTCCAGCTCCAGATCTATGCCATTTTTAACACCGCAATCCAACATCGTCACAATGGTGGAAGCGGCACTCTGCCCAAGCTGCTTTGCGAAATCCCCACCACGGGCGGTGGAGTTCTTTGTCGACAAGACGGAAGTCCGCGCGCCGTAAGTGCCTGCAAGGAACTCTGCAGGGCGTAGTCCCTGGCCGAAGCTGTTACGGACGAACAGGGGAATGGTGTCGCCCTTATAATCGGCGTAGTAGCCTGGTGTAGCCAGCATAGCTTTAAGTTGAGCAGGCTTACCACGCGCACCGGAGACGACACTGTAGGCTAAATTATTGTTCTTCTCACGAGCACTCTGACTCGTCATATTCTGCATGATGTCATTATACTTCTCCCAAACCTTTACTCGGGTCTTGGGAAATGTCTCCGGATTAGCCTGTCTAACCCGGTCCAGCTCTTTGTCCATGGCAGCCAGTATGCTCGACTTGTCGAACGGCGTGCGCATGTCGTTGAGGGTGATAGTCTCACCCTGTAGATAGCTGGCATTCCTACCAGCGTCGGCGATACCCTTAGAGATAGCTTCGTATTTATCCGGGTATTTGGTGGCGATAGCTGACATCAGGATATCCAATGACTTGGAGTCCATGTCTTTTACCGTGCCTTGTAGCTCCTCTGGTAGGAGTGAGTCTATGAGCAGATCAACCGCTTTCATAGATACCTTCTTATCCGACGTTAAGAGCGGAGCTTAGAACATAAGCGGTTACGGGTGTTGTGCCAGGTCCTCGGTCTATACGCAGCCACCGTATGGTTCCGTCCAGTATGACAATCTCACTACCAACGATGTTCGTTACAATCTGCACGAACTCGATATCAGCATCTGTGTTCTCAGGGCTGTTACTGCCCATGATCTTAACCGTCTCTCCTCCCGAGTTAACGATTTGCACGCTGTGCATCTCAAAAGAGCTGCAGGGCAGTATCGGGCTGCTGGCATTCGCTTCAGTATTGTCTTTGAAGAGGGTGGTTAAACCGGAGTTGTTTTTTAGGATCATGATATTGCTGCTGTTGGTTTACAGCGGCGACGCCACTGCTATTGTTCAACTTAAGTTAAGCCTCTGCACTCTTACAGTCAATCCTAACATCTACGGTGCTGCGAGCGTGTGAGGGTTAGATCGCTACCAGTTCCCCAGTGGTCGTAGCGGCTTCAACCAATGCTTTAGCAGCCGCGAAATCTGTTCTCGTTTGCTGAACGTGACCGAACACCACTGCTGCGAGAGCCTCAATGGTGGCTTTGTCCAGATCGACAATACTACCATCGGGGAACTCCCACTTGATTACTGTAGCAGGATTAAGAGCCACTAGGGAGAGAGCACTGGTTAATCGCGCCTGAGTCACCATGTTGGTCTGCACGGGCAGTCCGTTAAAGGTGATGCCCCCAAACTCTACTGCATCGCGTGCTGAACGTAGCTGGTTAATCTTTGCTGCTTTGGCCGCTTCAGGGTCTGCTGCGTAGAGTTCTGTGAGACGCGTCGCCTCACGTTCAGCATGGCGGATTGCCATGACTTCTGGCATAGATTTAAGCTCTCCGTCGATTAAAAAACTCGGCGTATCTGATGCAGCAATCGCGGCAGCTTGTTCGTCGGTAATCTCAACGACTTCCATTTGCTCTCCGACAAATTGCGGGGTCTCGTCTGTGACACGATTTATGCGTCTGCGTTCAATGTTTACTATGGCGTATTTCATAAGGTGTTTACCCAGTTAAATTTTTGGTTGATTTGTTCTGATAATGTTCTGCCGAGAGTTTCATGCCAATCTGGTTTGAGTGGCTTAACTTCGGAGCGAACTGAGTGATCCCCGTATGGGAAACCGAGTTCGTGCTCTGTGGTGTATTGCTCCACGTTGCTTGTGTTATGGATGAATGGCTCCATACCTAAGTAATCCCACACCTGACTCATCGTGCCTTGTGGGTCGCTGGTGAGGTCTTCCGCATGAACGAAGTGAACCTTGTCCTTATGGAGTCGGACTATCTCATGGAGGCGTTGAATAGCGATACCGACAGGGGCACTATCTAGCCAGAACTGGCAACGACCCTCGATAGTTTGGATGCGGCCAGTGTCTTGCTGTGTCGCCTCCAATTGAAATTCTGGGTGTGCTTGAAACTTCTTTTCCATGCTTGAGAGAACCCCACGAATGTCGCGAACAGGGATTAATAGCTTGGCATCTGGATAGAGCTTAAACAGTAGGTTGGCACTACCAATCCATGAACGGCACTTATCTACCACCACAGGTCGATCTGTTAAACTTTCAAATGAGTTGGCAATACCGGCTCGCATAAAGTCGCCAAATAATCTCTCACCATCCAAGGGATTAGGGAGTGTGCGAAACTCATCCGTCTTGAAGAACGCTTTTGATAGATACATAATCTCATGCACCCCACTCGTAGCTGTTGCGTGAACAAGAGGATTTTGAGCAAGTAGATTTTGCAGGAGTGTGCTACAAGCTCGCGGTAAGCCGCTGGTATAATGTATTTGTTTAGCCATATTAGATTGAGTTGAGGGTTACGCTAGGATCAACGCTTTGAGCGGTGCGCCATGCCCCGTCATACTGAGCGAACACATCTGCCGTGATATTGATGTCGGTAAGTAATGTTGTGCTTAAAAGCCCGTTTGTTCCTGTCCAAGCGGCGGCAGGCACGCTTGTTATGGTGATGGATGTTAAGCTAGTGCAGTATTGGAATGCGTAGCTGCCGATGGTTGTGACGCTGTCTGGGATGGTGATGGAGGTTAGACCAGACAAGCCGAATGCGGACATGCCGATGCTCGTTACGCTGTCTGGGATGGTGATGGAGGTTAGGGCAGTGCAGTAATGGAATGCGTAGCTGTCGATGGTTGTGACGCTGTCTGGGATGGTGATGGGGGTTAGGGCAGTGCAGGAGTAGAATGCGGAGCTGCCGATGGTTGTGACGCTGTTTCCGATAGTGACGGAGGTTAGGGCAGTGCAGCTGTAGAATGCGGAGCTGCCGATGCTCGTTACGCTGTTTCCGATATGAGCAGCGGTGATCGTGGTTACGCCGCTTTTCCAATAATCAGGAATAGCATCCAGAGCGAAGCCTGTCACTGCGTCTGCTGCACCTACTAAGAGGGTGAGGTTAAGTTGATTGGCGAAAGCGGCATCCAGTTTGTCCTTATCGCCATCCACGAACGCGCCTTCTGCCAGTATGTCTTGCTTGAGCGCAAGTGCCGCTACAGTGTCGGCATCCGTCTGCGTGATCGCGGCGTCGAGGGCGGTCAACTCGTCCTGGATGACTGCCTCGGATGCTTGAATTTGTGCCTGAGTGAATCCAGTATTCTCATCGAGCAGATCTACGCCTCGGGCGGCGTTCAGATTACTAAGAAACTCTGGGAACGTCGATTGATCAACACCTCCTGCTGCTCCCCATACGACGGGCTGCAGGGTGACGGGTGCTGTAGCTTCAGAGATGATTACTTCCCCAATCCCGCTACCAGTGTCGAGCAGCGCGGCGGTGCCGAGGTTATTGATTTCAGCTAAAGCGGCATTCAGTTTACCCCGGACGACTGCGCCGGATTCTCCATTTTCAATATCTTCGATCATAATGTTTAGGTGTTAAAGTAGAATAAGTCTATTTAAGCAACAACTTATTAAAAGTCTCAAGGACTCCAAACTGGTAGGAAAGTGCTGCGGTGTTCATTTTAAGGGTTTGTGTTGAAAGTTTCTGAATCCATCCACACCTTTGAGTCATCCCAAGATCCATAAGCTAAAATCCAGCCAGTGTCTGTGTAGGTAGACGGGTCGTTGTCAAAAACAGGGACATTGCGCCCAGCAGCAGGCTCCGCGATAGGTCTAAATGCGGTCCTAAATATTGCAAAAGCTATTTGTCTTCCAAACATATTGTTATGGGTGCTGGCAGCGGCATTAATTTTTAATGTTTTCTAAGAGTGTGTTTAACTTTCCGTTAATACGCTCTGTGTTTATCCGGGTGCTTGTGTTGAAGTTGTCTAGTCGGTCTAGTCGGACTGCGTGTTTATCTAAGATATCGCTGTGCCTCCCGATCTGTGTTTGTAGGACGATATTCCCGCGTTCGACTAAATCATGCATGTCTCTACGAGTTTGGGCGTCGTCTGTTGCGGTCCACGGATCAGCTCTAGCCGCTTGTATCTCCTGTCGCAGAGCTAGGGATTCTTCTTTAGTGTAGGCTCTTGTTTCTGTAATATCCTTTTGAAGCCCTTGCAGGACTCGCGCCGTGACTGCGAGGGATTCATTCTGCGCAGCATTCGTTTGCGAAGCTTCTTTCTGAGACTGCATTGTAGCATTCTGCCCGTCCTTAAGGTTCTGGTACATCTCGTTGGTAAACCATCCCAAAAGCCCTAGTACAAGCAATGGGATACCCCAACTCAACCACCAAGGGCGTTTGCTTTGACTAACAGTGGCTCGGGCTATTTCGTGGAAATCCTTAGCGAGGTCTTTGCGTTCTTCAGGTGTCATAATTTAGCAAGTATGTTATTGGTTAAACCGCTAAAGTGTCAACGGTACTATTTTACTAAAACATGTCTCTAGCCACTGTCCATAGGTCGGTACAGATATTCTCGTCCACATAAGAGTCCGGCATTAGGAAAAGTCCACGTAAGCCTACGTTGTATCCCCAGGAATTGAGTAGGATGAAGTAACGCACGCCGTTCTTGTATAACCACCCTACCACCAACATAGCATGACCTCCTATAATCGTGTCTCGCGGGGAGGGCATCTTAAACACGCCGTCATACATAGCCGCGTCGACCACGTTCTTGTAAAGAGTGCACCCAACCCAGATTGGTAACTGCTCTGCGGAAAGAATATGAGCAGCGTCTTTTGCATCACGTATACGCCAGTAACCGCCGCGTATGCGAAATCGCATAGGGTCCCAGGCGTGGGTTTCGTCTAGACCTTTCGGAAGTTCGTCGAACCTTCTATGGTTAGGCCACATTCTTTCTGGCAGGGCCCCGTGCTCGGCCATACCCGCCATAAGGTCGCGCATATAAACACCCTCGTCCACTGTGATGTCTCTGCTGCAAAACCTATACAGGTCGTTCACGCTCATAGGCGTACGTTCCGTCGTGGCTTTCTGCATCAATATGGACATCCCACTAACCCCGGAGTAAGGCCCGCAGCGGTTGGTGCGTCCCTGGTCCATTACAGGTACCGGGTAGGTATCCAGTAGGTTTATGGGCGTTAACCGATCGCCGGCAGGCTCTCGTATAAAGTCATTAACGTCCACAGGGTCCGGACCTTTAAGCCCCAACTTCTCTTCGGGCAGTGGAGGCATACCCACTAAGGCCCTGGATTTTAAGTAAAGGTTGTGTGATCTCTTGAGCTTAGGCATTAGTAATTATTCTCCGTCCCAGTTTTTATTCAGGTGTATGGCTCTGAGTTCGAGCTTGTGTCGGAGGTCTTGCGGGACGTCCTCCGCCCATACGTAGTCAAACTTGCCATCTTCCCTAAGGTCGAAGGCCAGCGCAGTGACAGTGTTGGCCTGCCATCCAGTAGAAGCGTAAACTTCTGCCGGAGTCGGCGGTAGCGTACCTGCGCGATTTCCAGGATTAACGCAACCGCCGACAAGTAACAGCGCTGCTAGTAAGTAGAGTGCTGTTATTTTCATTACTTAGCAGTTTGTTGAGCAAAGGCACTCCGCTCTGCATCGGTCAGTCCGTAGCTGTGAAATGCGCGGAAGCTTGCGTAACTATCACAACCTGAGAACCAAGAAGTGGTATCCCACAGAGAGTCAGACCAATGCTCCCCGTATTTCCAATGCGCCCATAATGGTGCTTGATACACGGAAGTCTGTTCAGCAGACACCGCGAGTGCCGGCACTCGTGCAGCCTCCATAGTCTTTTCGCGAGACGCTAGATAAAGCTCCGCAGCTTCTCGAGTCCATACGAATACCTGATTAATAGTAACAAGGTCCTCCGGGCTTAAGAAGTTCGCCGCAATACGTTTATCGATCTGATCCTTAATAGCCGTGATAAAAACATCAGCCGCGGCTTGTCGTTCGGGAGTCAGATTCTTTTTAGCTACCTCGGCACGCGCCAGGTCTGCCAGAACCTTCACGGTAACAGCTTCGGCGCTGGAGTCCGCCAACTTCTTCGAAATATCCAGCACGTTTTCCGCACTCCTGATACTGTCGTCGGAGGCTTCGAATAGCTCGTAGGCGCCGTATTGAATAACACCTTTCGCTATGATGGGGTTGTTTTGTATAGTGGTACACCCGAATACTAGCCCAGTGAGTAGAGCTAATAGCATGTTTATTTTTACTGATTTCATGGTTTTTATTTTCTTACGTTTTGAGGGCCCCCTAGAATGGAGGCGGGAATTGTGGCAGACGCGTCTGTATCTTGATCCAACCAGTTACCTACGCCGGCGTTTGCCTTGTACATAGACTGATTCACTCTGACCCCAGATAACTTGGCTCCTAACTCCTCCAAGTCTGCAAGATGCACCCCTGGGGAATCTTCCTCCCCTTCAGGCAGGAGGTAAATGTTAACAGTAACGCTTTGGCATCCGGACAGGAACGCCACGCCGCATAGCGCTGTAAGTATTAGCAGTTTAAACTTCACAATGGTGTTCTCTCTTTTCTTCTAGGAAATGCTTAACCGCAGCTTCTAATACCGCGTCGTGATACTCCACCGAGTTATCCATCTTCACATGATGATAGTCAAGCTCACATGGTCCGGCATAATTAACACCTTCGTCGAGTATCAAAGAATTGTTACCCGGCTTATCCTTAGTCTGGAAAAAATGCACAAGGTTATCTACATTCCCAAAATTAATTTTGAGTTTGATTGAGAACAATGCAAGAAATCTCATTAAGAAGAACGGGTGACGATATACAGGGTCACACAATATGACGGTATTCACTTTGATGTGAGGTGCTATACTCTTAAGAGTCTTAAGAAATTCACGCGCCCAGTAACCGCCCCCATAGCTGTAACCCGCTAACACGATTGTATCACCCGACACGTAGTGCTGCGCTACGAACCTGGCATACCCTTCCGGGTCGTTGTGCCACTCTAGTAGCGCGAACTCAATATTACCTACACCCTTGAGGATGTCACGGACGTTGCGGTATATGTTTATACTGCCGTTGCCGTGCTTCGCCCATTTCTTCTGCGTGAAGCCTGATACTACTATGAAGTGGTGCATCTCAGTTCTACCGTTGCTGTGTTGTTAATCTAATTGTTTCATCTCGCAGAAATCAACTCCGAAGAGGCTCGCGTAGCGCTTGGCCTCCGGACTGTCTGCCGACACACGTTGAATACTTCCATCGTCTTGATCTAGCAGAAGTTCTCCTATGTTACCGTCCAAGTCGCATAGCTCCACAAACTTGAATTCATCTCTCAGTGTGACAAAAGTGCCATCTGTTTTACGCATTCTAATCATAATTAAACTCCTGCTGGAGCGCTGTCCGATTGTTTAAAAAAAGATTCCAGTTGATTCATTCGTGAAGACATACTCTCAAGACGCTGTGCCATTTCAGCCTTCTCGGCTTTTTCCTGCTCCAACACCAATGCCATCTGCTCCATGCCGCCCAACACTTCACTGAGCATGGTTTCTATTTCTGGGTTAACGCCAGCAGGCTGTGGAGGCATCGCTCCAGGAGGCATCATCGAGGGATCCATACCAGGAGGCATCGCACCAGGAGGCATCGCACCAGGAGGCATCGCGCCAGGGGGCATCGCACCAGGAGGCATCGCGCCAGGGGGCATCGCTCCAGGAGGCATCATCGAGGGATCCATACCAGGAGGCATCATTGAGGGATCCACACCAGGAGGCATCGCACCAGGGGGCATCATTGAGGGATCCACACCAGGAGGCATCGCGCCCTGCGGCGGCGGAGCCGGTTGAAATGCGCGTTTGTTAAACGAAGATAGATTCGCTAAAAGGTTAAGAGCTTTTTCAGAGGAGTATATGCTAGTGGTCATACTTACATTGAAAAATAACACCTCTAAGTATGCAAGCGTAGACTGCTAGATTAACTCATTATAGCGATGTCATCGTTGAGAGATACTTCACCTCGTTTGATAGCAGCCAGCGCCGCCTCCTTGGATGAAAATTGAAACTTGTTCCCTTTGCGGTGCTTCGCCGTGTAGAGCCCGAGTATCTGTTCGTGCTTTAAGGAAGGAACAACCCTCGTAGGATCTCGCGTAGACAGGAGTTGTTTTGAAGGTGCCAGCTTTTCTAGAGCTTCTTTTACCACCTCGCTTTCACTAGGGACGTGCACATTAATGGCATCGCCGTCGAAGTCAGCATTTAAACCTGTTGTTACGAATGGATTAATACGGATAGCATCCCCGTCGATCAGATTAGGACGTCCTGCGAGCACGTTGTATTTATGCCAGCTTGGCGATCGAGAGTAAATAACCGGTCGCTCCTCGACCTCTTTCTGCAGCGCCCGCTCTGCTAGAGGTGTTCTATCACGAATACCTTTAATGGCATCCATAGGTCCAACACCCGCCCGCACAAGCCTACGTTGAATGTAAGGAGCATACATACGCCAAGCCATGTCTTTAGGTAAATCGATCTGGTCCATGGAGAGGTCAGGATTAACGCCGATGGTCCCGCGTGCTACATTATCCTGCGTCTTACCTATAAGCTTCTGCTGGAAAAAACCATGTTTAGGATTACTACCAGTTACCTTTTTAAGAAACCCTGACACACCGCGCTGCCGGGTCTTTGTCTTGACGGGGTCTCCGTAGCCGTAAGTCGCTTTAACCGCGTTATAGAGTCCCATCCTAGAGTCCCCTGCACCCTCATCCCCAAAAACACTGCGCTCCTCGCGGTGGGCGTCTCGCATATCAATTAAGTCCCGGTAAAGCTCATTAGCGTCGCCAGCTACAAAAGTGTTTCCCATAGCAGTGAACGGTCTAAACTCAGATGGAATCACAGGGACGTTCTTTATAAGAAAGTCAGTAGGCTGCACGTTGTTACGCTTCAGACCTTCCAGAACGTTAAGCACCTGCACAGCCTTAGGTCTTTTGGATACCAGCTTCTTATTAATAATGTCGCGCTGCTCCGCCTCCAATTTACCAAGATCAAGGCCAGTGAGCGCGTGCTCAATCGCGGCTGGGCCTGTCAGCTTAGGTTTAGGCGTATCTACGTTTTCTACTGAATCTACGGATGTCATTTGCGAAGTGTGCCCTAAGCCCGGCCTTTGGTCAATGCTTTGAGTACAGCCTGCCGTATGCCGTAAGCACCCAGTGGCATACCCACATTGAGGGCGTAAGTTGGGACTCCGACATACGCCGTGCCTGGGCTGTCGTAACCCAAGCTCTCTAAGATGTTACTGCCTCTACGCGAGGCATCTACTTCGTAACCTAGTGTAGGAAGCCCGCCGACAGCTCCAGCTATTGCAGATGTTAACTTCGCACGCCTGCCGGGAAGTAGTGCTACGCCTAGCGTACCTAAAGACGGGGCCTGTTGCGAAAGGGAGTATGTCGGGAGGTGAGTATTCTGCAGTATGTGACCCATCTCGTGGGCCATAACGCCTGGGCCTGTATCCTTGGAGGATGCAAGCACGCCTTTCAGCTCGAACGGACCGATCGATTTAGGCTTTTTAAAATTCATGATCGCGGAGTGTTCCGGCTTATCCACGTTATGAGGGATGTAACCGTTCGCCAGGGCGCGCGCTTGAATCAATTTACGAATTCCCCAGTCCTTAAATCCTGAACCTGTAAGTTTGTCGCGAGCAGCCTCCAGGTATGTTTTTTGCGCCGTACTGTTAGCGATAGAGGCGAGGAACAACGCAAGCCCTGATGATAAGGGCTTCGCTACTTCACTGTGTATACCTGTCCTAGGTAAATCGTTCACATCCATACGGTGTAAACTCGCAGGCGTCTCTTAAATTTTCAAGCCTAATTCTGCTGATAGCTAAAAAAAGGAAAGTGGTGGAAGGCCGAAGCCCTCCACCACTTTCCTGTGTAGGTTAGGCGTTGACGAGATCGCCGACAGTTGCGGCGTTAGCCGCTACTGCCTCCTTTGCTGCTGCGCGCTGCTCACGCGCAGCAGCGCGTTGCTCACGCGCTGCTTCTACCTCGAGGGCGCGGTGCTTCGCGCACTCGAGGCGCTCGTTAGCGCGAATCAGCCGCGCCTTCGCGCGGATGATTCGCACCTCCGAGCGTTCGACCTCTGTGAGGTCGAGCACCTCCGTGCAGCTTGCCTGGCCCTTTTTTAGGGGCTTCCGCCCGAGCTCCGCCGTGGCGGAGATCAGAGTCAGCGGGGCGGCGAGCCCTAAACACAGGTATTTACCTGTGAAAGCAGAGGATGTGATTACTGCGGATGTGGCCATGCGGCCAGCTTTTTTGATTCCTTTTTTCATAGTTTTGCTTAGCTCCTTTTTCCGATCTTTTTTGTCAGCACCATTGATTATAGGTGAGTGGACTCTCCGACAGGGAGAGTTAGAACCATCTGAGTGAAATCTCAGAACGTAGCTTTACGGATTGCTACCCTCTATTAACCCGAGGAGGGTTTAAAATTACCAGACGCCGACCTCCCTAATGGAATAGAGAATCAATCCAAACCACTACAGTGTGACGTGTAAGGAGGTCGGCGCGGGCTTTAGGAACACACACAGGTCATGTTCCAACAAAGTGGTGTAGATAGAACCACTACTCTACATTTTTATATAACCTGAAAACACTCGTTTTTGCGTATTTCCGAGGATGTATGAAAATCCAATCCTTGGAGCTTATCGCAACCGCTCTGGTAATTCCATTTCGCCAGCCATGATAGCGTTGAAATCTTTCTGAGTAAGTCCCAGTAAACGCAGTATAGGTTTTTCGAAAGCAGGGTTTGGTAGAGCCATGTCGAGCGGAATCTTGCCCCACTTACCAGACCCTACCAAAGCGGGGTCAAACAACCCGCCAGCTTCAGGTTCCAGCGAGTTTAGGTTAACCATCTTCCCATTGCGTATTTCGAAAGGTTTGCGTTTTTGCAGCTCTGTCTCGGTGAGCGGGCCTAGTCGTAATTGTCCTCCGCCCATGTCGCGAGGATTCATACCAGCGCCCTGTAACAAGGTCTGGAACTTACGCCAAACAAAAGGTTCACCGGGGCGTCTGGGTGTTTTACCCTGGCGTAGCTGCCTCCAATACTCGTCATTCTGCTGTCCGCGAAGTGTGGAGCCCTCCCGTAAAGTTTTGTAGGCACCGGCCGACAGCATTGAGCCGACCTCTAGCCCGGAGAAGCGTTTAGCCTTACCTCCTTCACTACCACCTTTGAGTGGCTGCTGGTCGAGCGAGTTACCGGACCACATTGGCTTACCACACCTACGCACGTAGAGTAATCCACGTCCTCCCATGACTGCGCAATATATTCTACCTTCGTAGTGTTTCGTGTAAAATTTTCCAGAGTATCTAGGTGCTTGCTGTATCAGCGCGTTAGCGCGCTTCTTCGACGTAGTAGTCTCGTAGACCGGGTTCGATACAGGGCCATCTGTCGTCGGCCTTACTTCCCTGCAGTGCGGTACTGCGGACCAGCCCAAGCCTGTTACCAGGATCTGGAAAGTGTCTATGAGAGCTTTAGATGATGTGGTGTATACTCCTGTGCTTAGACAACCATCGCCCAGCATCATGACATTGTATAGAAGCATCCTACTAGCATACGAGGCGTGTAGTAGTGTGTGTGTGATGGATTTATTACCACACTCGGATCCACCGCAGGATTCTTTAAGATGTCGAGCCAGCGCCTTACTGCTCATACAGAATCCCAAACTCTGCTTTTCTTTGTTTGTGTGGACCCTGTATGCGATGCCCACACGATCCAGAAGTTTTTGGATTCTGTAAAAGTTAGCTTCACTGGTGTGCTTGCTCTGCCGTATGTAGACCTCATTCTCTGAGGTGTTCTCATTTAAACGCACAGACCCTTCCGTAAGCCACCAACCCATGAATTCAACATAGTCGCCCCAGTCGAATTTTATAGGCTCGACGTGTCCGTCTTCCAGGATGGTGGTACTCTTAGGATCTACTCCTCCTGTGTATTTAAAGCCCTGCCGCTTTACATAAAACATTTTACCGTGTAGATCCTTAGCTTTCACCCTCCTGTATTCAGATACGGGTCCGCGGAACTTAACCCAGTGGTCGTGTTCTGGTGTAACTAGGTAGTCTATGTAATTACTCTCCTTGAACCCATACATCTCACCTGAGTAGTCCTGTGCTATGAGTTCAGAAGGCTTCTGGAATACAATACTGTCACTATCGTCGAGAGTTGCCAATTTGTGAGATGCGTTTACAGCAGGCCACGCTGTCCAACCTGTGTCAGTGAGTACTTCAGTTTCTTCGTCGTAGCAGTAACTTCCTTGTCCTCTCGCGGATGCTTTCGACGCACCGGTGTGGTGCAGCTTTAAGACATAGCCGTTGCCGACGGTGATCGGGTTCTGCAGTGTCTTACCTGACATTGGATCAAATACTTCCTCTGTGTCAGATAGACCTGCTTCATCAAGAGCACGCTGTATGATGTCGAACCATTCTTCTCCAGGTTTTGTGAAGCCAGGCATCTTGATAGGTTTACCAGTCTTCTGCGCGATCTTTCCTAAAAGAATCTCGTAGATGATCGAGTTGTTCACGCGACTGGGTATGCTGAGTGGATTAAGCAGCACCTCTAGAGGCTTACCATCAGTGGTGCGAGGCATGTGCTCGTTTGGGATAATCTTAGATATGATCCCTTTCTGACCGGAGCGGTAGACTATCTTATCACCTTCCTCTGCAGGTTTAATCGACTGTACAACAACTTTAATACCTTTGGGCGTGTTGACGACATCCAACACCTTACCAGGCTTCGAGGATTCCCACAGCTGGCTGGCATCTGTGCGGGACTCCCGCATGACCTTCGACAACTTACCCATCTGAGAGGCGGAGCTGGATACCATACGAGGTTTAGAGGCGAGTATCATAGGATCTCCCTCCTGTAAGATAGTACCTTTTTTAACAACACCGTCGGGCGTTATAGTGGCTCTCTGCGCTTTGGTGTATTTATCCGGGAACAGGCTGATGAAGTGGTTTAGGCCGCTTTTAATAACTTTGTCCTTCTCCAAGCTGTAGGTCTCGGTATGCTCACTAGACAGCTTCCCGGCGAAGTCGCTGCTAATTGCGATCGAGTCATCCATTGTGAAGCCTTTGTAGGGAACCACGCCTACGCGAGCATTACGACCCATCGCTAGCGTGCCTTTATCATCTGTGAAGTTTGACTTAGCTAAAAGCTGTCCTGCTTTCACCGACTGCCCCAGCTCTACTAGAGGCGTGTTATGTATGGAAGTTTTCCGGTTGAAAATAAAGTTGTTGTAGAGGTTTCTACGAACCTCTTTACCGTCGGGAGTTTCGAGGGTGATGTAGTCCGGCGTAATATCCTTCACACGTCCATCGCTGTCCGAGAACACTGCGCCGGACGCGCGGCCTTGCAGCTCGTCGAACGAGCGACCCTGCTCATCGTCACTGTTGAGATTCTGCACTAAAGGAGCCTCTGCTCCTATAAGTGGGAGGGCTTGGTTCATGAAGCGGGATCCGTAGAATATACGCGGGGCTGCCACAGCCGACTGTAGCGGGACCAGATTAGCGTGCGACCCAAAGAATTTATTCGAGTTGGTGAACTCTACGTCTACATCTTCTTCCAGAACATCTTGAATGACGTTGTCTTTAATACCCAGTGGCATAATATTGAGATCCTTCTAGTTGTTTATACTGCTGCGGGCCAGAGTTTTTGATTAAACGAACCTCCGCCAAGGTTGATCCCAGAGTTTAAGGCCTGCATCATTTGATTACGCTGTGGTGACCCGCCGCTATACATTCCTGACATTGTGTTGTTCCACGAAGGGTTCTGCCCAGCGTATCCCATGACAGTCGGCAGGATTTGGTTTACGCCTGCGTTTAACCAACCGTTACCGCCGTAGTTGGACGCGCCCGAAAAGGCGTTGTGGTAAGGATTACCGTTCATGTTGTTGAGCGCATAATTAGAGTAACCTCCACCCTGTCGCGGCATCAGCATGTCAGGTCTACCTGAGCCTGCTTGTGAGAAGTAATCTCTGGCTGCACTGTCGCTGATATCGTTCGGGTTTACACCTCCTTTAGAGAACAGCATCCCGGGCACCATACCGGACGCGCTGAGTCCAACCCTTGCCGTTGTGCCTAGACCTGAAGCAAGACGTGTGGCCGGTATAACAGACGCCGCGGCGCCTGCGGCCGTAAGACCCCCTGTTGCTTGGGCTTTTAATTTACCTAAACGGCCTTGAAAACCAGTCAGCGCGTTGGCAGCATCCATCTCTTCCTGGTAGGCTTTAAATTCGTTTCGACCTTCTATCCTATTAGTAAGATCGCTCCACAGCTTCGCACCTGGGCCTTTATAACCATCGTAACGCGCACCTATTTCTTCTCCACGACTCTGCGCTGCATCGGCGCGTCCGTAGGCGTCAGCGGCCTGTGTGTAACCTCGTACGGGGGTACCTATTAAAAAGTCTCCTACAGCACCGGCACCTCTCGCAAAACCTGATGCGTCCTCAGTTACGCCGAAAATATTCTCACCACGTCCTGCGCGGTTTGTCATATTATCGAACCAGTTTGGTTCTACCATCTGCGCTCGGTGGTATTTAGTAAGAGCAGCACTCTGCTCCGCCTTCTGTGATTCGGTAAGGTTTGCGTAGTCTGCGCGGTTGTAAGGCAGGTAACCTTTAGAGTCTCCTCCGGCGTTACGCGCAGTTGCAGGCTGCGCCATACTGTTGGGCCCTACTTGTTTAGTAATCTTGTTCACTTTGGGCTTAACACCCTCCGCAGCGGCTACAGCGGGACTGTTTCCTAAAGACGACGGAACTCGGGCGGAAGCCGATTTGAAATGTGCGCGCTTTGTGCTGTATACTTCCGCGATCGCGTGAGCCAGAAGGAATACGGAGCTGCTGCCCATCTTAACGCCTCCTACTGCTTTCATAGCCCTGGAGGCCTGGGCTTTTAACGCAGGAGAAAGTTCTGCGCTAGGTATTTCGGGAACGCCGGCAGCAACCTCAGCTTTAGCCTTCAGTTTCTCGTTCTCCAGTTTCAGATGTTCCCTCTCCATCGTGGCACTCTGTATGGCTTGCGCGGCTTGCGCGGCTTCAGTCTGTGCAGCCTCTAAAGCAGGGTCTACTTGGGGCACTTCTGCATCAACCACAGGCGCTGGCTGGCGCACACTAGCAGGCAGCATAGCTCCTGCAGCAGGCGCATTAGGCGGAGGAGGTGGTGCAGGCGTAATAGATCCAGGAGGTGTGGAGGCTGCATACTTCTGCTGGTATTCAAATTTGGATATAAGGTCTCCGGTCTGCGGATCGCGTTTCTTCGTACGTTCACTACCGCCAGCCCGGAGACGTCGACGCATATCTCGCTCAATGTTATCTCGCATACTCTTGGACATATTTACTTGTGACATAGGCATGCGGACAACCGTTTCAGTGTCGTTCGGATCCCGAGTAGGAAGTGCTATCTCTATGTTACCCTCTTCGTCTTTGACGTGGTCTTTATACTTACTAAGACCATACATGCCCAACCCCAGAGTACCTAACCCTAGAGCGCCACCAGCTAAAAACTTACTGGTGCGGTTATCCTTGAGAGAATCCATGGTATCCGACAGCTTCATAACCGGCTTAGTGGCGGCCAGCGCAAGGTCCTTGAACGGAGGTGAAAACACCGTAGCGGATCCTGCTAAAGCCTGCGTTGTATTACCTGCGCCGGTTAGACCACTTCGCAGCATCTTAGAGCCTCCGCCGACCAGAGCGGCATTGAACAAAAAGTTCAGAGCGCGTTGCTTTGAGATGTCGTCTAAGGAGGTAGGGATGTCGTGCCCTTGGAGCTGGTCGTAGAATGCAGAACCCAGTACACCGCCGCCGCTGTAACCCGCCAGCTGCTTTAGGATGGAGGCCTTGGAAGCGGACTTGGTTGAGCCAGTCGGTTTAATCGCATTTAAAAGTGTTGGGTTCATATTATAGTAAATTGTCGCTCTGTTTAGTAAGTGTCAACGCAGGAACACTATCCGACGCTCTCCACCGCAACCCCTAGATTACGCGCAAGCCCTTCGCTTTTTTCGTTTCCTTTCAGAATCATAGCCACCACACGATCCACCCCGGATGCTTTCTTAGCTATGAGACGCCGAACCGCCTCTTTAGCGAAACCCATCTTACGGTGTTGTGGCAGGATACCAACCGAGTAGTATCCGATCTTCTCATGCCCACGCTTACGCTCCTGCCAACCTACGAACCCGACCGGGGAGTTGTCGGATGCCTGTCTTACCATGTAGAGACCTCCATCCATGTGGGAGGGGCTCAGCCCGTAGGGCCAGTAGTTAGGATTTTCCTGGTAGATCTGATCCATGATACCTTCACATTCTTGCAGCTTCTGCGGATCCAGTGTGTAGCTGGATGAGCTCCCTGCGGACTTAACAAACCTGGCTTCCTCAATGTAATACATAAAGGTATTGAAGCGACTCAACTCGATAAGTCAATTCTCAGCTGATAGGTAAAATTCAAACACCGCGGGGGACTGTCTCCAGTCCCCCGCGGTGAAAATGAACCTAGACGGACGCAACTGCGTCCGTCAATATGGTTCCGATGACCTGTTGGTAATCGGAACCTTTCTTAACAGGGACCCAGTCTGGATCCCTGTTTTCTATGCGCTGGCGCGCTGAGGCGCAAGCCGCAGCGTGGGAGGGGGCCTCGATGTCCCACTCCTCTTGCCAGTTTTGAATATACTGACCGTCGTCAGTATACTCCGCTAACTGCACCCGGATTGAGTGCAGCTGCGCTGTGGACTCAGCTTTAGGAGCTGGCTCCTCAGCTTTAGGAGCCAGCTCCTCAGCTTTTTCAATCACCTGCGGGGTGACCAGCTCCGCAGGTGGATTACCTCGCATGGTCGCGTATTCTGCGACCATTTTATTTTCCAGCTTGTACAAGCTGTGAAAAAGTCCTAGAGGCAGATTTTTGTATTGCGCCAGCCGTGTATTGGCTGTCTCAGTAATGCCTGCCTTGGAGGCAGCGCGGGCTACCCCGCGGAAGACGTACAGGGCCGTCGGAGCCCTCCGCAACTCTAAGACTTTTGTCTTAGAGTTGTTAGACTCTCCCTGTTTTAAGGGGAAGGTCTGAGGGGAGAGTGCCCAGCGACGCGCTTTCTTATAAAAGCGCATAACCGAGAAAGGTGTAGCGTCACAATTTTGGCGGAAGTAATCCGCCGCTAACTTGTGATACGGCACCTTGCCGTACAGATCCGAGGTCGTCACCCCGGATTTGTTCGCAGCATCCAAGACGAGGCAAAGCCCCGCCTTAACTACGACCAGGAAGTCCTGGTGGACTTCCGTGCACTCTAAGTCCACCACGCTGGTGGACTTTTTATGTACCGCTCGCCCTGCAGGCTTGGAGCGCCGGCGGCTGTGAACGGGTTTGAGGGCGCTCATGGCGCTCTCTAACCCGTTTAGTTTCATTTTCTTCTTGGGGTCCATATTTTCCTTCCTTGCTTGTTATAACATACCACAGACGAAAGCGCCCAACGATTGTCTAATTCGCTGGGCGCTTGATGGAGATGTGGCGGTTCTCCTATTTCTATATAACGCAACAACGGGTATTTTTGCACCCGCCTATATGAGGTCTGCGGTAGGGCTTATTCCAGTATTGATGAAGGCGACTTCTTTAATCCCAACTCATCTAAGGTGTAAGCGTGTACTGCCGGGACGGTGATTATGGTTTCTAGGGCCTCGTCGACTTTCTTCGAGTTCTTCACACTTACGCGCAGACCTGCTTCGGTCAGACTCTCCAGGAACTCGTCGGCTATCCGGCGGTAAGCATTACGGACGTCTCCGTCACTCCGCCATGTGTCCACCTCTGCGTTGTCGCCAGTTGCGAAAAGAGTATTCGCGAGCACTTCCTTTAGTTTTATTTCTTTGGTTGTTTCCATTTTAATCTACTTAGTTTTGGTGTGTTTGTGTTTCGTGATTGCAAGCGACCTTCCTCCAATAGAGGCGTCTGTAATGTGCGACGGCCAGCAGGATAATACCTGTCCCGAATAATGGAACATCTGCTTCATGCAGGTCGAGTAAGTGTATGATAGGTATCAAGCTCAGCAAATACCAAAGCAACACAGCCTGCGCCCGTCGAAATAACTGCATACGATAAACGGCCTTATCGTATATCATCCTGCGTACGGCTGGTGTCATGCAGGCTTTAATCTACTCGCGTGATCGATGCATTTCTGCGCCGACTCCTTATGTTTGAACGTGAAGGTGTCCATTATCGCAGAGAGCTGAGGACCTGCGAATTGAACCTCATACATGTCAAAATCCTTAAGCCAAACAATTTCCCGGTTAACCCGGTGCGCGTTCTTGTGGTTAATGGAGTTCAGGAAGCGACCTGCCTCAGCCGAGTCAGGCTTAGGTACTGTGAACTCATCTTCTTTTTTTGTAGATTTACGTTTTGGCATAGCTATATTTTATTTTCTCTTTGTTTAACCGCTTGATGGCAGCAGCCGCGGGTGTATCCTTGGGCTGCTGCCCGTGAAGTAGTAATGCGAATGATTTCTTACTGTCCCCGTATGCATGGCTGTCGTCGTGATCGATCTCCATACCTTTAGCATCATCCGGGTGAAATACTACTTCAGAGCTTCGGAGTTGTAGATCATCGATGAGGTGATCGTGCGTACCTCCTCTGCTTGCTGTCAAGCGGAGGTTACTAGGGATGTAGATCATGCGGTTCACCCAGAATTTCAAGCTTTTGGTGTAGGCGTAGAATGTGATATCTGGGTTACGCCTGGCTACAACAAGCCAAGCGTCGAAGTATCGCTGGCTGAAGAAGTCACCCGACTCGTGAATCCGCAACTTCTGCGTTCCTTTGAGGATAGACTTCTGAATAAGGCGCGCCATTCCCAGCGTCGTCTTAGCAGATGTGAGTAGCTCAAAGTTACTCCAGCGTGACTTTCGCACACCAGGTCTAGCCTCGGCCGTAGCAGCAAAGCACTTGAATTCGGCGTGCGCTCCTAGCATCGCTCTCCCTGTGTCTGGGTCTGCCTTAGTAAGACATTGTTTAGCTCCAGGGCAGGTAAAACCTGCAGGTATGGAGAATATTGTAATTGATTTATCTAACTTTGCATTACCCTGCTTCATCGAGAGGGTAGTTCTTTTAATTGATTGTTCACTCATAGGTTTTGTTGGAGAAATATATTACTCTCCGTCGTTAATACGTATCGTTTATTGCCCACCACTTTCTTGAGTATCTGGACGCGTCCTCGGTAGAAACAGATGTCTACTGGGAGGTTGTTCTCTACATCGAAGTTCCAGGCATCCAACTCCGTAATAGGTAGTCGGTGTGTGATGCCGTCGTTCGATCTGAACTCAGCATACCACTCGCTGAGTATTATTTTTATTACAGCCCTATGGACACTGCCTTTAGGTTGGGGAGTATTCGCAGGACTGCTCATCTTGATAGTTGTCTCTCTTTGTAACAGCGTCGGATAACACCCTGAATGAATGTAACGCCTGAATTAACTTAACACGTGGACCAAGAGTTGCATACCGTATAGTATCCAACTCGGTGTCTACATTAAACTCCCATACGCCACGCTCTTTATAAACCTCCAAAAACATAGGAAGTACTTCAAATGGCGTAACGCATAGAGACAGGTAAAGATTACCGCGGAGACAAGTAGTGTATCCGGGTTCGTAGCGAAGTTTTCTAAGCTCATCTTCCACCTTCTGAACGTGCTGCATTTTTTTAAAAAAATGCCAAGCTAGCTGCTACGTCAACCCTTTAGTCGCTAGGTTGGAAGTCGTAGTAAAAACGAGGGGCGTGTTGAAAAGTAACACTCCCCCTATTTCCTGTCTCCTTATCCTCAACCATAGCCCACGGGGCTGCAAACGAAATCACTTTGAACTTCTCCTGAAGCTCTTTAGTATCCCATACTTTACCTTTACCGAATCTTTCTTCTAGTTCTTCTCTGTCCATTTTCTTATATCCTCTTGTTGATTTATTGCTGCGAGTGTTAGTGCTCGGGAAACATACCTCGAGACACTGTTACCAATCGCTTTCATTTTGGCGGTATTGTTACCAGCCCACAGGTAGTTCTCCGGGAATCCCTGCGCATGTGCCAGCTCGGATGTATCCAACATCCTTAGCCGGATATCTAAAAGGAAGTGCTTACCTTTTAGACGTACTACCGGCGAACACAACGCAATGTGTGCCCGACTCAATACAGTACCTACGGGGCATCGATGTCCGAACCGGAACCTCCGCCACCGCAAAACAGATCAATGAATTCTGCATGTTTAATCTTATCCATTTATAATTTTCTCGAACATATCAACACTGATAACCTCTACGCCATCCTTCCTAGCCTTCTTGAGTTTAGAACTCCCGCTGTCAGGATTTGCCGCAACGAGGTAATTAATACCTTTCTTGTAACTGGCTACAAACACATGCCCTGCTGCCTCCAAAAGCGCACGATAATGATCCCGGGGATTCGGGAGTGCCCCAGTGAAGCAGAACGATGCAGCATCTTCCGTCTCGTAGGCCGACTCCGATTCTGTAACATCGATGTGCTCCCGTAACCTGGACATCAGGTCTGAGTTCTCCACAATACCATTCGTAATACGTTCGTGCATATTAGGGATACCCAGCTCTGCGCAGTTTCGCTCAAAATATGCGAAGTCAAACCAGTTGTCCACGTCGTTCAGGTATCCATTCGAAGCATCTATGATCTGCTCTACTCGGCGTTTTCCAAGTCCATCGATACCGAGCGACCCCAGGAACTCTGCGACGGTCAGTTCACGAGTCTTGTCCAACTCTGCGTAGATGTTAAGTAGTTGCTTCGTACCTATTACAGTTCCTTCTGCATTTACCAACTTAGACAACCCGCCCGCCTGCAACCCATACAAATCGGACGGGTCCTCGACCATACGCTTGTAACCTTCCGGCAGTCCAGCTTCCGAACTGATACCAGCTGTGAGCGTGGCGTATAGCGCCGCAATATAAACGTCGCCCAGCCCCTTGATGTCTAGGGAGCTTACCCAGCGCTTGATTTTACCAAGCTTCTGGAAACCGCAAGCTGCGCCTCCAGAGCAGTATGTTATAGCACCCTGCGTCGTCCCGTCTAGGCTTGGCCTGCGTAGGACGGCAAACTTCATAGCACAAGGACAGTGGGTAGGCTCCTCAATAGGCTCCGCACCTTCCGGGCTGCTGGTGACACGCTCGATCTTTGGTATGACGTCGTTGCGTCGAGTAACGAGTACGCTGTCACCCTTCTTTATTCCGAGACGTTTCACCTCTTCCCAGTTACACAGACTCGCACGTCGGATGGTCACACCGCCTAATTTAACAGGGGAGAGTACGGCCGTGGGAATGATCGCACCGGTGTGTCCGACGGTCACTTCAACATCAACGAGCTTGGTTGTAGCGCTGAGGGCTTCGAACTTAAGAGCAATCATACCGCGGGGGCAGTTACGGGCTACGCCCAACTCTCTCAACTTGTCGATGTCGTTTACCTCAATCACAAGACCGTCAATCTCGAAATCTAGGGAGTTGCGGATTTTGTTAACCTTATCGTAGCAAGAGCAGACTGCAGCTTCAATTTCTTCTACGTTGCCTGTGAGTAGCATACCTGGCGCTGGTGTGAAACCTACGGATTCAAACCAACGGTCATACATATGTCGCAAGTCATGCGCTTCTGTAGTGTCGAATGCGTAGAATCGAAGACAATCGGCATTCTCTCCACTCTTTCGACGCATGATACCATTACCAAGATTACGAGGATTAGAGAGCTGGTCTGGATCTAATACACGCCACATGTTCTTAGTAAGGATAACCTCACCACGCACGAAACCTGTAAAATCTTTCACTTTTACAGGAACACCCAGCATGCGACGAGCGTTGGCCGTGACGTCTTCACCCTTAACACCGTCGCCGCGTGTTGCAGCTCGAACAAGCTCCCCATGTAAGTATTCCAGCGAAAGCGAAGCTCCGTCCATCTTGTAAGACATAAATAATACATCCCCGGCCAGCCCTTGTGTGTAAACCCAGGCCGTCACTTCCTCAACTGTCTTAGCCTTATGTAGCGACCCCATGGGTATCCGGTGCGCAACCTCCTCCAGCGAAGATCCGCCGATAGGCGCTCCAACCCGAGAAAAGAAGTTGCTTTGCCCTCCAGTCAGATCTTTAAGCTCTTCGTATAGTTTGTCGTAGGCGCAGTCTTCCATTATGACTGACTCAGTGTTGTAGTAAAAGGTGTCCGCCTCTGTTAGAAGCTCTTCCAGCTCCTTAATTCTTTTTGATGCATTCATAAAATTATAGTGTTTGAATTTAGCACCTCGTGAGCTTTCTCGGTGGCGCTGTATTGCTTTTGCAAATTGTCTGTTTTCACACACCTCGTGTGTGTCACCTCTACCAGGCTGTTAGCTTCTAGCCTGTTCAGTGTGGGCATCGTTCGGCCCTGGTAGCCGCGCTTACGGTTTCCCCAGAACAAAAAACCCAGGTCACCTAAAAAGATGCCTGGGTTGCGAACCACTAACTCTAGCAGTCTAAGTTCTGTTGGACTAAGTGTAGTGATGCAGCACAGCTTAAGTTGCTGGCTCTTCTTCACTTTCGGAAGATTCCTCTTTCTGCTCCGACTCAGTCGAAGTATTTGTTACTTCTTTCAAGACGGAGCTTTCGAATTTCACCTCTACACCTGCATCCCGTAAGACTTTAACCAAGTCCGCGACAGCAGGTCCGACTGCGTTCAGTAATAACACAGCTGTACCTTTTTCAGGCTCCCCCTCCTTATGGTATACGACACCGGCAGTGTGCGTAAAGCCTTTCTGCGCGGAGGCGGCCACCGCGAAAGACATCTGAATCAATTCACTTGCGCTCCGCGACATAGCGTGTTGAAGCTGTTCTAGAGAATATTGATTTTGTTCTGATTGTTCTTCACTCATATTATTATTTCTTTCCTAGGTTTTTTATTTCTTCAGTTGAGGGGACTACAATCCCCGGGTTTGCGGGTGCTTGACCATAACCTTCAGGCCAGAACACGAAAATACTTGGGTTGTCTTTAGGACCGATCGATTTGTGGGGAAAGCGTTGCGCTTTATCCCACGCGATACTCCAGTCACCGTCATCTAGGACTGTGCAGCTACCTTCTACCGTATCTAAGATGTCGGGGAACTTGTGGAACTCTAGACCTTTATCTACCTTCTCCCAGCGGAGAAAGCAACGACCTGCGACTAGCGCCGCGGCGTTCGGGCTAGGGGCGCGTATATAATAGGCTACGAAATACACTCGCGGGTCCTCCGCAGTAAACTGAACTGGCAGCTGCACCTCGAAGGGTGTCATGTTTTTACTACCCCTGCTGGTCAGCTGCTCTTTATCCTGTACATCGTCAAAGTGCTTAACGCTCAGCCCTTCTACAGGGCCTTGCTGTTCTGCGTTAAAATTATCTAATTCTTCTTGGTCTCTTTCTTTACTCATAGTCTTTACCTGATATCTGCTTTTTTCACTTGGATGACGCGTCCGCGAATGCGTCCTTCACCATCTAACATAGCTACAGCACGTTCCGCCTCAGCAACAGTTCCCATCTCTACGAAACCATAACCTCTGTTTTGTTGGAACTTCTGTCCTTCTTTAAAAGGCGTGTATACATCGACAACCTGACCAGCTAGAGCGAACAACGCTCTTAGGTCTTTCTTATCTGCGGAAAACGAGAGGTTCCCGACGTATAATCTACTGCTACTTTCACTCATCGCACATTAAAATCAACTACCCTCTGTTTCAGCGCAACAAAAAAGCCGGCCACTACGCCTTTGTAATGGCCGGCTTAGATTGCCTATAATCCTAGGTTAATGTCTGACTACTCGGAGTCTTCAGTTCCTTCAGGAGCTTTTGCTTCCGGAGTTGTAGAATTAACCACAGGATCTAATTCTTTATCAACCTGCTTAACAGGAGCCTTTTTGACAGCTGTCTTCTTAACAGCTGTCTTCTTGGTAGCTGTCTTCTTGGTAGCTGTCTTCTTGGTAGCTGTCTTCTTAACCCCTTGCTTAGCGATTCTTTCGCTCTTTTTATCCTCCTTTTTCAACGTAACAGCCCTAGCTGCGGCGCGCTTCTTAGCGTCAGAGGCAGTGGCAGGTCCGCCAACTGAGGCGAGATAAGATTTCGAATAGAGAGAAGATTGTCGTTGGCTCATAGTGTTTCGTATTGGGTTAATTTAATAAACACACAGTTAAAACTACAATTATCACACTGTCAAACAAGTTTTGTGCGCTCTACTGGAGCTTGTTGGTATGCGGTATCGCAAGGACAGGAACCTTGGTCTTCACCCAGATATCCTGCTCTTTAAATAACTTGGCGCTAACAACCTCACAGGCTTCCCCGAGCGACTCCACAGGCATGCGGCGTCCTTTCGGGGTGGTGTTGAACTCACGAGCGGCCCTGACAAGACGCTCTGGAGCGGTTAATACACTATCCTCTTCCGGGATTTGCACGACCCAAGCTGGTAGGTCTTTACCTGCCAGCGCGCCTTCATTGTCTGCAATGACGACGACGAACTGCTTCTTGACGGGAGGAGGTCTGTTGGCCTTTTCTTCTTCCTCGGCTTTGAGCTCGAGCGCGATATCTTTCATGATGCTGTTGACTTTACTTATGTCCTGCTCGTGACGCTGGACTATGAACTTCAGGGTTTCTATATCTACTTTTGCCATATTATTATTTACTCTCTGTTGAGGTTACTTGTGCTACTAATTATTGTTGTTTGTTAAGAGCGGTAGCTGCGCCCATGGATACATAAAAAAGGCCGTACAGTATTGTACGGCCTAGATTATAATTCTACCTGCATTATACAGGTAGGGAGGAGTCCTTCCAGTCTTGGAAGGACAACATTGTATTGCCTCCGTGCACGGCTTCTTGCCATGCATGGAGTTCCGCCTTTGCGCGATCCCCGGACGCTTTATGCGTCTCCAACTGGGTATGCGAGATGTAGTCTTCAACATCTTCACCCAATTTTACTTCTAGAGCTTGCTTCATGCGCTCTAGCTTGTCTCGCAGCGCTTCAGTAGTATGCTCTGACACGGACAATATGTCCGCGTATAGTGCAAGGTCGCGACGCATAACATCACTGGGGTGCTCCTCAAACGCCTCCTCCTTGCAGTCTGTTCCTGATAAAGGTGCACCAGCGTCAGGACTCGTAGCCCCTACCTTTAGCGTTCCGTCAGGCATGCCAAATATTTGAGCTACGCCGAACTCCTGCAGGTGGTAGGCCACATCCGCCAACACGGATGGTATCTGGTCCTCCCGTACGCCAAACTGACGTAGTTGGTCTACAATCTTATTCTTATCCATGTTGTGTTTATGTATTTGTATTTGTGTTTGTCAACGAGCGTCTGCCGCCTCGTTGGCTATCATAGCCTGGACAATTTTTAGCAGCTTGTCCAAATTTCCGTCCTCTTCGCAAATGTCAAGATGTGGACGGTTCGCAGTTACAGCTTTCGCTGCCGGGTTGTAGTGGAACACGCGTCCCATTACTTTGTAGGCGTCGATCCAAGCTGCGCGAAAATCGTTCTTGTAGGTCTGGGTGGCGAGGTGCCTTACCAGCCTATTTATCGTCTTCCGCATATCTTCACTCGCGGCCATGACCTGCTTTGGCTCCATCTCAGCCAGCGTTATCGCTGCAGAGTCGAAGCGCGTGAGCGCGACTTCGAGCCCTTCTTTAGCCAGCACAAACTCAGTCTGTGCGGCGTCGTAATCATTCTTCTTCATTTTTTATTTCCTTTCCTGTGTCCTCGAGAGTCTTCCCGAGGAGATGATCGTATTCATGGAGAAACACCTGCGCAGCGCAGCCTGCGAAGCGCTCCAGGCGTTGACGTCCATGTTCGTCTTCATATCTAGCGGTCACAGCCGCCGGCCTCTCTACCTCGAACTCGCGTCCAGGTAGTGATAGGCATCCCTCTACACGAGTAGTTCTCTCGTCGTCCAGCTCCGTGATGATAGGGTTTAATACGAACATGTTTTTACGTGTGTCGCATGCCGCCGGAGATATAAAGAAAAACGCCATCCTTACACCAACCTGGTTCGCGGATAAACCAGCTCCTCTCTTGAGGCGGCATATCTTTTTCACCTGCTTAACAATCCTGCGGACCTCTGCAGGGTCCGCAGGATGAGACGTTAAGAGGTTTTCTGACAGGATCCCTTCTTCAGGATCCCCTCTGCGTATTAACTTTAGTTTTAGCATAATAGGACCCGTCCAGGCAGCTCTCTCAATAATAACTTTTTCTAATTTGATTGTTAATATTACTGCCGGACGGGTGGTTAAAATTACCCAGTCTGACCATGTCGTCTGCATGACCAGGCTGGGGGAAGACCGCCCGCGGACGGGGTCCTTTAGGACTAGGGTTACTTCCATACCCTTCCCCAAACTCGTAGGCGGACACGCCTAACCAAGCACACTATATCGAGCAGTGTGAGGAGAGCTTGGGATAGATGTAACGGTGTGTTACATCTATATATAACCACTTTTTACCCCTTTTTACCTAGGGATCTCTTAGATACCCGGAAAGGTAAATCTTCCGATAGCTCTGACTCTCGAAGGTTTTTCAACCAGATTTTACGGTCTGGATTCCATCTGTATTTGAGAGCTTTAGCTAAGTGGTTGTTATCATAACTCACATGAGCTGTAACTTCGAACACCTCTTCACCCCAGTAAGTCTTGACCTTGTCCCAGTCATACTCGCCTAGGACGCGCAGCATCGTCATCACGTCGAATAGCGCACGGTGGGGAAATGGATTCAAAAACCCATGATCCGCGGCCAAGTGTCCAAGCTTGTGCGAAGAAGGCACTCCCGGGTAAGGGATGTCCTCGATCGTGTCAATCCATGGACGGTCTCGGAGATTAGTCGCTAGGTCTTGACAATCCAAATGTACCGCATTCTCGATAAGGACTTCCTTGTCGAAAGGCGCATTATGCGCGACGACGAAGTCAGCCTTACTCAACAAGAACGACAGATAGTTGAACACGTTCAAGACCGGCAGTCCTGAAGTCTCTCTAAGCTCGTCGGTAATACCTGTAGCTTCTGAAGCGCCCTCTGTTAAAACCTCGCGCTCGTAAGGCGACACCAGTGCGTTAAACATAGTCGTGGGACACTTTTTTTGCGTGTCCCACAGCGCCATACCCAGTTCTGTAATTTCACAGTTCTTTGAGTCAGCACTTGTGGTTTCTGTATCTATTCCTAATAAGATAGCCATAACATTTCTTGTGTTTCTTTGTGTTGCTTAACTGCAGAGAGTATACCGCCTAGTATAGCAGGACACTCTTCTATCGCAGCTTCGATATCTTCCGTGAACTCTGCGCAGAAAGTTCTACCGCAGGTCTGCAGGCCCGTTACAGTAGCCACACAGAACATGGATATCTCTTCCTTACCTATAGGGTTCACAGCAGCAGTCCGTGCGTCTATCTGCTTAAAGCTTTCACAAAACCTGAATTGAGGCGCTCCTTCGCTATCGAATACAATAGAGCCTAAGACTCCTACTTTAGTTCCATCCCGCGGTGTGCGCGCCAAAAGCAGCAAAGTGTAACTAATCTCTCTGCTAGCATTGTCGATTTGCGCTGTCGCGACAAGCCACACATATTCCTCTACTCCCACATCATTTCGCATGGTTTGATCCTTTCTGCCTCATGTATAAAACTACTATAATAGCCACTGGTATTACAGGCCAGATGACACCCAGTATAGGTCCGAGAGCTCCCAATACACCTATAATCAGCTGCACAGCTATAATCACGAGCAGTACTAGGCCAGATTTACGTAAGGGAGCCGCTAATTCTTCATCCATCAGTGTGGGTAATGGGGTTTTATTAGTTCCCCAAATAAGGCGACTATCTTAGCAGTATCAATCTTGTACGGACTCGCTAAAATAGCCCCCGCTATGTGGCGAGAGAAATTCCCTCCACTCTTATGCAAACTCCTTAACGCCTCAATTATAGTGCTGTGGGACCATGTGTTGGGATAAAGCCTATCCTCAATCAACGGAGCTATAATTTCTTCGAACATAATTATTGTTGCTCGAAGGTTGTCAGAATCTGCGTGTTCTAACGCGCCCGCTAGGCGCCTATTAAATACGCTATCGGTGCTGTTCAACTTTTCGCACACCCTTAAAATTTGATCGCGTGTCCAGGCAACATCGCATCCCCTAGAGTTTAATTTATCTGTCATATATTATTATTTTAATTTTAATGCTTGAAATGGTACGGGTGGGAGGAATTGAACCTCCGACCTACGGTTTAGAAAACCGCTGCTCTATCCGCTGAGCTACACCCGCTTCCAAGTTACTACAGGCCTAAAGCCCAATAAGCCAAGACCCCTAAGACACCTCCCAACAAGCACACTACGAAAAACTCGATGATGCATGTGTAGGAGTATCTGCTCAACTTTCTTTTAAGCCAGCGTTTCATTACTCAGGAGGAGGAGCTGGAGGAACGAAAGTATCACCTTCGTCTGCTGCAGGCGGTACCGGTGGTATTTTCTTTGCCGGAGCCGCCGGCACTTCCTTGGCCGAAGATTCCGCACCCTTAGTTTTGGGTGTAGACTTCTTGGCGGCGCTCTTTTTGGTAGCGCTCTTCTTGGCAGCACGCTTCTTGGCGCGCGTCCCGAACGTTCCTTTAATCACCTGCGCGGCTTCGACAGGGTGTGCCTTCATAACATCCCATAGGAGTTCAGCCATACTGGTGGGCTGAACGCTCGCGTCAACAAAGCGAGCTGCTACAACTGCATACAGGGTTTCCATAGCTGACGCGTCTTCTGCGAGCTCCGCGTCCTTAGCCTCACTGGTGAAGCGGTAGAGGAAAGCCTTTAAACTCTTCTCTGCTTTCAGACCCTGCTCGTGGGCGGCAGCCTTATTCTTGTCTTCGAACGTCTTACCGTCGTCGGTTTGGTATATTTGTTTTTTAATCATTTATCTCTATTTTTTGCCTTGCGGCGTTAATTTTAACACATAGTCCCGACCATCCTTTTGGAAGGTATGGACGGGGGCACCATCTGCTAAATCTTGTGCGTATTCCAGATTATTCTGAAATACTTTACTATGAGCCCGCTGTACAAAAGTACGCGGACCTTTTTTCTGCACTTGTATAGCCTCCGCCATAAGAATGAATTGTTTCAAACTCATGGCAGCGTGGCACAACAAGCGCGATGCGGGGTCTTTGGGGGTGCCGGCATTAACCCAGCGCCAAGTTTCTGGGCGCGCTGAGTCTACCTTCTCCGCGCTCAAGGAACCTCCTCTCGGAAGATATGCTCAATGGACGAGTGCCTCATGAAGTAAACCCTCCGTCCGTTGTATTTTGATCTGTGGTAGCTGACGTGGTAGTCCCCCGCACAGGTAAGACCACGTTTCGCATGCGTCTCGTAACTCAGCGCCTTCTCTAGCTGTAGACGCGAAGCTGCATCTACGTGCTTCAGGAACGTGCGCCGCGTGACGGTTATAGCGTCGTCGATCATCTCAAACAACGCACTGGTGTCGCCTGGAGAGAAGTCAACGCAGCTCTTCCAGTAACGTAGTCCAGACATCAGTTTACTGATGGGTTAAACCCTACGAACGCATCCATAAGACCGTGTAGAGACTGTCCGCGCTTAAGGAGGGTGTTTGCATCCGAGATGTTCTTGAAGTCCTCGGTGAAGGCGTTGAATAAACCCCACACGTCGCGGTGCTCGTTCCACACCTCTTGCTTAGGTTCGCGCCAGTTTTCCAGCACCCGTGGTATCCGGGTAGCTGGGATTATTTTGGCGTCAAGGGCTCCGATCATCAGGTGATTCACTTCACGATCTGCCAAATTCCGCTGCTTGTATTGGTTGTAGCGGTTATCATTCAGTGTGAGCATGCCTCCAAGCTGTCCGATCGCCCGAGGCATCAGCTGATTCAGATCGTCGCGGATGTGACGTGTGTGCTTACGCATCACGGTAACCTCCCCATTGAAACAAAGGTTGTCACACACGAAAACCCTAGACCCAGCAGCAATACCAGCGGAGTAGGCCTTGTCATGGGAGTTGCGCAAACCGATTGTCCACCCGTAATCCCCATCACGCCCGGTGGTGCCTAGGCTGATAACACCGAAGTAGCGCTGACCGTCTTTCGTCAGCGCATGCTCTTGTGATGTGATACTGTAACCACCGTCCTCGAGATGGTGACGCACGCCTCTAATGAAATCTGCATGGGGCAGAGGGAAGTGCGTATCCGTCGCTTCCGGGGTTTCTACCAACTCTACGTCGTCGAAGTCTGCGCGCTCTCCGCCGCAATGTAATAATAATTTACTCATAATTTAACTTTCTAGTTTAGGTTCCATATTCTGGTGTAGTAATCTAACACCATCCCTTGGCAGGGTTCTGGCAAATCTTGGAATTTAATCCGGGTTCCCAACGCTTCGTTGGACTTAAGATCTGCTTGCTTAGTTCGTGACTCTAGGGAGTGTGTCCCTCGTGGGGAAAGCGGACATGCGCTCATAAACAAATGAGGATGGCCGCCTTCCCAACCTTTATCTTCGAGAGACTTCAAATCGTAGTCTCCTGTAAATACAACGGCGTAGCGATCTGACGATTTCTCGTCGTCGTAACACCGTACGTATTTGGGTATGCCGTCTGGCAGTAAACTATCTTTAGTTGGAGGATTCATTTGAACACACCTTACCGAGTTTTATAAACTCTGACCAGTGTATTGTATTATCCACTCCCCACCCGTTAATAAGGTTTGTACCGCAGGGCCGTGTAGTAAATAGGTTACCTTTACAACGCGCCTCCTTCATGGTTGCAACGTCTGTCGCCACAACTTCCTTCTGCGCGTCGGTAGCGTATCTATCAAGCCAGTGTATCATCAGCATAGTGAATAATTCACCATCCTCCAAACTGGGTTCAAGCGGCGCGCGTTTTCCGTTACCGTATGCCGGGTTGTGTTTGAAAAGCCCATTTGCAAATGCAATATACTCCGGCTCAGTTCTTCGAAAGCTGAACCTTGAAAGCGCAACTTCTTTGAAACGACTCGGGGCGCGCTTGGAGGCCTCAACACCGTTCCAATCCCCTACTTTTACAAAACCAGAAGCTTTCAGCTTACCGTGCTCGATTCTAAGATCTTGCAGGAAGTGTGTATGATATACACCTAACCAATTTCCAACAGTAGGGAAGCACTGGTCTGGAATATCCATACCTGTGCGCATTATATACTCTTTCCGGTAGGGCTGGAATAAATCATCTCCCAGCTCTGCTTGTTGGTAGTAGTATGCTTCATATTTCGAACTGGAAGATCTCTCCGACGAGTCAGCGCTTCCTGTCAACAAGCGTGTGAACTTCTGTTTGTTAAACAGATCCGTTAACTCATTTGGAGCGGTGTTATTTAACACGTCGAAGTGTGATACTAAGCGTAGGAATCCTTCTGACGTAATACTGGAAACTTCCAAGTCTCCAGACTGATCGTCTCTACCGCGATCTACGGGTATTAGTTTAAATGCTATATGTTCATTCATTTTTTTATTACTTACATTAAGTGGGCGCATTCTATTACGGTATCCACATCCTCACAAGCCCGCAGCGTCACATCGGCGGCGCTGTATATGACTCCAGGGAGTTTGGTCCAGTTATAGCCTGCGCCGGTTTCATAAACGTACGCAGGTATGTCCACCTCGATAGCATCACCATCGACGATTACAACAACCCAGGTGTGTTCTTCGTCAGAGACAGGCCACGCGTCGTAGCCTGCCTCTGTATAATAACAAATGGCCTCATCCGCTATAATGGAGCAGATGCCTCCGTATCCTATGTCTTCGTCATAACCATCTTCATCCTGGGACCATAATTCGTAACGCGTCTGCGCCGCTTCCACAAAGATCTCCCGAACTAGTTTTTTTGTAGCAGGAGACATTACTGATCCTTAGGGAGACTCTCTGCGTCTAGAGCTTTAGCCACCTCCAGCAGGTTCATTTTTTCACCAGCGTACTCGTGCTCACTGTCTATGTGAAACTCTACCATACCTTCTAGTATCTTACACCGGCAGCGACCTGTCTTAGCAGTGCGCGTGTCGATGTCTGGGGTCAACGTGGGTTTTTCTGTATCCCCGTTCCACACCCACACTGGTCCGACTTCTTCTTCTGCAAGATCGTGCGTTGTGATAGGAATCACACGTCTTACATTTTTGCCGGGTATGTGAATCTCTAGAAATTTGGCGTCGCTCGGACTGCAAATCTCGTATTCATCCCCGCGCATACGTAGTGGTCTAGCTTTCATAGTATGTTTGGTCCGTTACGCAGTATGTAAACTACCACGTCGCGTGTTATACTCTCTCTGATTTCGGCTCCGTCGTCGTGCACCCTGTCGTCTACATTGGGCCCTCCATCTCTCCAGTAGTAAGCGTCTGGTATCTTTTCTTTTAACTGTCGTTCTAAGATTTCCATAATCGCGGCCGGCATCATACCGAGCGCTAAGCAGGCGGAGTCTTTATGCTCGGTCGCCATAGCAAGTACGCCAGCTCCCAGGCTTCCGATGTCTACAACCAGAGGTCCGTACTGACGTACATCCTTAGATGTGGCGGCTGTCATGTGGGTCTTTGTTTTCTAGAGTGTAGCCGCCTGTCTGATTCTGTCTTTGATGGTTTACCATGTTCTTGGCAACGTAGGCTTCTAGTATCTCTCGAGGAGTCATCCCTAAGGTCTGCATCATCGAAAGCAAGAAGTGCAGCATGTCTACAGCTTCTACGCGGGCGTTCTGTTTATCGAACGGCATATCCTTCCACCACTTCCAAGGGCAGGAGTCGATCAGCTCGCCGAGTTCCTGCTGCATAGCCCTCGCCCATTTCAGGGTCCACGCTGATATATCTTCTGTGCTGAAGTCTTTGCAGGTTGCGACGGTCGGGATATAAACTCCGCGCGTGCGAGCCATATCTACGTTTAATACAAACTGTAAGTAATTCATCACTATGAGGGAGTCGTCGTTGACACCCTCCACACACAGCCCCAGCTTTTGACAATTGTCTACAGTTAGGATAGATTGAAACGGCTGCTCCTTATATTTTTCTAAGGCCTCTTGACAGGCTGATCGTGTGCGTACGCATGGTTTATCTTGCGTGTCCAGCCACGCTATTACTGTTAATTTATGTGTCATTATTTTATTGGTGTTGGTGTTGAGACACACTAATCCATCATGTAGTATACTGTTACAAGGAGATGCTCAGCGTGTTTACTCAGTCTATCACTCAGCACGGACGCAATAGCCTCCGCGCGCTGTGTGCGTATATCAGCCTGTCCGCCCGGGTCGAACCCTACGAAGTATGAATACTTCCAGCTGTGGGATAGGCTAGCCCGGCAATCACTTGGCATGCTTACATACTTCAGCAACTTCTTAGACTTTTCCTTGAAGCATATTATAGGACTGTCGAAGTTACACGAACCTCCGTCGGTCACCCGTATGTTTCGAGCAGCTTGACGCCCTTCTTTAACTGCTTCTCTGATGTCGGCCGAAATAACTGCGGCCAGTTCTTTTGTTTCTTTAAGTGTCATAATTTTCTAATCTACTTTGGTTTAGTGGTTTTGAGGAACTATAAATTATCCTCCTGCATACGCTTCCTTAAAAGCCTCCAGTTCCGCCTGCGCGGCATACCACTCCGCGGCTTCCTTTAAATCGCCAGGATGGCATGTACCATCCGTATGCACTCTAGCAACCGGGCCGCCTAGTTCGCTATACCGCGCCTGCTGATTCAATAAGATGAATGCCCGTGCGTGATAATCACTACCATCACCGCGCGTACCTTCGGCACACACGCCGAGTTCAGCGAGCAGCTGCAGCCACGGCACACCTCCGGCGTCAATCTCCTCGATCTCGTAACGAGCAGGCTCGCCAGCTCCACCTACGTTGCATTCGACTAAGTCATCTATACCGAAGTATTCAGCCATAGTTTCTGCAAATTCAGCCTGCTTGTCTTTAGGTACATGAAGTACCTCTATTTCTAAATAGCATCTATCTCCCATAATTATTCCTTTCTTGTTGTATTTCTAGTTCCCTAATAGTGTTTGTGTGAGCATATTAGTTGTAAACTGATGGTAAACTGTCCATGCAATAGGCGTGGACATATTTTTTAGCATCCTCTAAGTCGCAACCAGGCATGAAGCCTGAAAAGGACTTGTCACTATTTGCGCCGAAGCTGCAAGTGAAGCGAACTCCATGGGTGGTTGGGCTTAGCGTGACGCTCCCTCCTTTCACTTTAGCTATCCACTGCTCCTTATAAAGATGCTCAAACTTTAAAGCTTTCTCTGGAATGGACGCTGCCCGGGTAATAAGTTTGCTCCTCCATAAGGCTCGCGCTTCCGCGTGCAGCTTATCTAGCTCCGCCTTCTCCTCCAAGGTAGCGTCCGTTATATGGAATGCCTGCTTATAAAACGCTTTGATAGTTTTATTAAAGTCCCATACTATAACTTCGCCGGTACCGTGGTGGCATACATGCTGGTGCGGAGCTAGCCCGTAAGATAGTACAGTATTATCACTGGTGGCGTATGCTCCCTGTAAGATGTCTCTCAGTTCACTCACTTGGTTGCTCCTCCGTAGTTAACTCCTCGGCTTGTGTTCGCATAGAGTCTATAGCGTCTCTAGCAGTCTCTAGTAGTCCTGATGCTTCATAGTCCATCCCGTAGAAGCCTCCACAGGAGTCAATAGATTCACCCTCAGGGTCCTCTATAGTGTATGAATACACCTCTCCTGAGATGTACTGGTTGAACGTCTTTAAAAAACCAGCCAGTAACTCCCTAACTTTCGCCTCCAACGCAGCGCGCGTTCTGATACTCGGAAAACATTCCTTAGCCTGTTTCCGGCTTATAGAGATTACGCCACTCTGGCCGCTGTCCCAAGGACATGAAAACGGATGCATCGAAAGAGCTACCCCGCTGTGTACTAATGCATACACCGGGTACTCGAACATGAGATCTGCTTTCTTCGTCTTAGGGCTTTCCCTGCGAAGCTCGGCTAAGCGGTCGGCCCGCCATCGTACTGGGTCTGAGACTGGAGTATTACCGAGTATGTAACGACTTCCAGCCATGTGGGTTATTAGTATCCCATCTCCCCATTCGGAGGGATCGGTGGCGCAGTCGTCTACTTCTATCTTTATAACGTATCCTTTGTATTGTTCTTCACTCATTTTTACAGTTCTGTTGTTGGTATTCGTGTGGTGGGCCCGGCGAGATTCGAACTCGCGACCAAAGAATTATGAGTTCTCTGCTCTAACCGCTGAGCTACGAGCCCGTTGTTTACACCTAATTTATTAACTCCTAATCCTCATCTTGACGGATTGCAGCCCAGTGCCAATAACCAAGTAGGGTATTGCCTTCCAGAACTTCAAGCCTCCAATCTGCCCTCGGATACTCTGGGTGTCCTGCGTTCCAGTAGTCCAGTTCCTCCAGCTCGTTCGGGAGCTGGCCCTCGTTGGTGTTAAACAGGATGATCTTAAAGTTCCCACCCTCTCTATTGAGTTTACACGGGATGTAGGAAAGTGCGTGCCTGTGAGAGTCTTCAGTTGTTGCAGAAACTGCAGGAACTGCACTACCTCCATCGAGTGTAATCTCGATCGGTAGCCGCTCAACAGTCGACCTGAAATCAAAGTCGCTCAAGTCGTCTACGATAAACTCCCGTATCTCGGCCTCTGTCATAGGCTCCTCGCCCTCACGTTCCCTCTGATCGTTGGCGTCGAATACCAGCTCAGAGAAATCATACTCGAACGTAACCTTTGCTACAACCGATGGGTTGTTAGGAGATTGGTCTGCTTCAGTGTGTTTTTTCATTAGTTTTTATTGTGATAGTATATCTCATCCACATGCTCCGCGAAAGTGGGGTCTCGGCGACTCGCCCCGATCTCCCCTAACTCTTCCAGGATACTTTGCATGTCAGACTCTTCAATGTGTCCATCCTCTAACTTTTCCTCTAATAGGTCGGCCGCAGCTGGTCGATTCTGCTCGAACAACTCCAAAGCGTGCTTCCTTATATTCTCTTTCTTGAGCTCTCTAGCCTGAACACAGGCTGGGCAATTACAGTTTCCACATGTCATTGTTTTTTTACCAGTTGAATGTTGGGTATTCTTTCGGGAGTTCTTCGGCATCTTTGTCGAAGTAAACCCAGGCACAGCCTAAATTATAGGCGTCCTTCATGATCTTACAAAACTCCTTGGAGAATCCGTGATTCTTTAACTCCTCCTCGACGCAGGTGTCCTGCATACTTGCACAGTCAAACAGCGTTCCGTATTTATTGTCGTGCTCGGCTACACGGCATGGAGCGCCTCGCTGTCCAACCAGGATACCATCCAGTTCCCTAATGTTGGCTGTGGATACCGCTAACAGTGACTCAAAGTTATCACGCATCGTTTTTAAATGTCCTCCTAGTTGTGCACCTTATGCAGCGCGAGCCGCGTCTGTACTTGAGCGAGCTGTTAAGTTGTGTTCAATGGCATCCGCTAGTGATTTTAACACTATAACATTATTTTTAACTTCCATTATTTTTTAGTGGTGTTGGTGTGTATTCTTTAATCGCCTTTAGTGCAGGGCGTAGGTTATCCAAGTGGCTAAGCAGTTGCTCAGCTTTGTTTAGTTCTTGTATCAGAGTTTTAGGAATCAGTTCCTTCAACTTATACAGTCTTTCCTCGTTGCGTCGACGTACCAAAAATCCATAACGCGCACGCAAGTCTGCCGGATCTCCTTCGAGTTCTTTTAACCAGAACTCCTTCACAGATTTCAGGGACTCAAGCTCTATAAGCAGTTTAGAATTCTCATTCTTCTGGACCTGAACGAAGTCCTGAAATCTGCGGGCTACGTCATACCCCAGCGCATCCAACTCTTTCTCCTGCTCCAACCACGCCCTGATCCGTGCTATACGTTCCATACCAGGGTCACGCTCCATAGCCACCGAAGTGCGAGACATCAGGATATACTTAAGCAAGGCGATAGGCTCCTCTATCTTACGATGGGAAGCCTTCTTCTTGATATAGGTCTTGGTCAGGTTTTTAGACACCCATATCAATCCGCAACCATCCGGAACCTCCTCAGGCATGATGAGCTTCCAGGGTGTCACGAAGAAGAACTGATTGCAGTTTGGCAGGTATTCCGGCCACTTATTATCCTGCAGGAAGTCCGCACGGGATACTTTAATCTCGTAACCGAAGTAGCCCGGCCGGGAATAACTGCGTCTCATGCTCCATAGGTCGAACCGCCGGCATATCCTACCATGACTAGGCCCATCCTTGCACTCGGTGACGCACAGGTCGTCCTTGTGGCGGGAAGTTACTAGCAGGTTTGTGATCTGGTTTACGCTCAAGTTCTGTTGCATATCAATTCTCCAGGTCTATGTAAGTATCCTCAAGCTCCTCGAGAGTATTCATGAAAAGCTTGAATTCATCGTAAACTATAGGCTGCGACACCCCTTCAAGTTTGATAACCGCAGAAATCCCGTCTTCAGATATAGGCGCGGACAGGTCATATGTGAAGCTGCTAGAGATATGCTCTCGTAAAGATCTAGCTGTCACCAGGGATCGATTGTTATCACCCCAGGAGAACGCACCGTTCTCGAGGATAGCATACCATAATTCTGCCCAATACATGGGTAATAAATCGCTGATTTCCACGAACGAACATGCGCGCATGACTGCAGCAGGCGCAAAGACTTTTTGTAAGATTGAAGTCTCTACCCAGGATACGTCTCCTGGGTGGTCGGCCTCAAGCGCCTCTAACGCTGCTGTCCTATCCTCCACTAAATACGTCCGGCAGTACTCCTTGCAGTCCGACTTTAGCACAAACCGTGTGCGGTAGTGGTTTTTATTTCTATCTTCTTTCATAATAATTTATTTTCTAAGTGCTCGGCAGGTTTCTGATGTGTAGATGCATACATCCTCCGGCGTTGCGGCTGGGACCGTCCTACCCCTATTGCGATAGTAGCTGTTAAGTAGCTCCTGTCGCTCCATCTCCGCGAGATATTGCGAAGAGTATAGGACCGGTACAAATTCACCGCGGGAAGTTTTGTGTTTCAGATCGGCCCAACCACCCGAGGTGGGGACCTGTATCTTATACTGTATCACCAGTTGTCGCCTAGAAAGCCATAGGATAATTCCTGCTAAGGCGCACGCCGCTAATAGTATTAAAGCATTATTTGTCATGTTATCGGGTGATTTTTGGTATTTTTGCCAGCTTGGCGTGCATAGCGTCCCTGTGGAGCTTAGCAGCCTTTAAGGCCTTACCCTTACCTCCGATCTTGCGATCAGAGAACAATTTGGAGTAAGTCTTGCTATTTCTATAACCGCGCACGAAGTAACCGTGTGTGGTTCCGCTGTCTATACGGCTGATGCCGCTCATTATAGTTCTTTTCTTCATTGTATTTTTTTGTAAGATGCACTAGGTGAAATTGTGAGACCTGGATACTTTTTACGGTATCCAGGTCTTGGATTTATTCGCGTCGTGGTTAGCGCACCGGCGAATGGCGGCGCAGAAAAGCTTACTAATTAAAGCGTGCTAGCTAGACACTCACGACTTATCTTTGTTTAAGCACCAGTTGTCATGCTCAAAGAGTTTATATTACAACAAGCTGCAGGGACTCGTCAAACATTTATGGTGCGGCGTCGATACTGTCCCAATACACTTGGTCTAATGCTAGACCATGTGCTGCTCCGGGTGTTTATAGGTTTCTTTCAGTTTAACGCTGGCATCCGTGTCTACTAGACAGAAGCCAGGCTCTTTTTTATCTATCAGCTGGTATAGCTCCACCGTCCGGGCGCAGGTTTTCACCATGAGGCTGTTGAAGCCGGAGAGGTGCAGCCCCTCAGGCCTCGATATACGGCTCAGCCCGGTGTATCCGTGGCCTTGTGCGAAGATCTTATCCATGTCGACGTAGGCAGCTTGTAGTGTCTGTCCCTGCGACTTGTGGATCGTCTGCGCGTAGGCCAGCCGTAGCGGTATCTGCTCACGCGACGCCTCCCTGATTCCCCGAGCAATGTATTCCCATGTGTCTGTGCCTATCTTCACGTCTGTTAGCCTTCCACGTACGCGGAAGTTTACCACGACGTGGTCGTGCTCCAGCTTGACGACTGTGCCGATCGATCCGTTGAAGAGGCCTTCCTTTGGGCGGTTTTTCAGGAGCATTACCCGAGCACCGACTTTGAGTTCTAACTCGGTCGGTGCGATGCAGCTCTTTTGCAGGAACTTCATCGCCCAGGGGTTACCCTCGTCGAGAGCCGTGTAGGTACGCAGATTCGTAGGCAACTTGGCGAGCTCTTCCGCGTTCCGGCGATTGACGTCGGAGTTATGGGCGTAGAGCTCTGTCACGAGGTCGTCGGGTTGTGGTTTGCGTACGAACTGCTGGAAGTAGATCGTCGTATCCGTGCCGATAGAGCCCATGCGGACTGCGTTTAGGTGTCCGATAAGCTCCTCGTCTTCCTGCCGAAACACTTGCCTGAGGGCGCAGATTCTTATCTTCGCTTGTCGCCACGCCTGAGCTTCGTAGCACAGCGTGTAGTCCTTCTCCGGGGGTGGGAGTTGCAGGAAGTCGCCGAGTAGGATGAGCTGGACGCCGCCGAATGGTTCGGTGCTGTCACGGATAGATTTCAGCACGAAGTCGGCCACGTTGAGTAGCTGAGCATCGCACATCGATATCTCGTCGATGACCAGGACCTCTGCGTTTCGCATACGCTGTTTGGCTTGTTTCTTTGCGCGGGCCTGCCAGACATAGTCCTCCGGGGTGTAGTCGCCTGGACGTATCCCTAGGAAGCTGTGGAGCGTTGTCCCGCCGATCGGTAGAGCTGCTACGCCGGTAAGGGCTGTCACCTCTACGTTGAGGTGTCCGAGTGTCTTTCGGATCATGTGCTGTAGTAGGGCGGTCTTGCCGACGCCGCCGGAGCCTGTGATGAAGAGATTGTCTCCTTTGCGCGCCATCTCCCCTACCATCTCCTGCTCCTTACTTAGTGTGATATTGGTTGTAGCCATAATTACTTGTCTTGCCTCTGCTTAAACCTCGTTTTGATCTTCAAGTCGAAGGCGGTGAAATCCGCGGCAGTCCGCGTGCCGTCCTTGTAAGTGAAGTAATACGGGACCAGGTCTAAGCTGATTTTCCAGCGCGCGGATAATTTCATAGTTCTTTCTGTTTTGTGTTCATAATTTTATTTTGATTCTTCTGCTACATCAGTTATGTAGCAGAAGTGCAGATTGTATACAGCGTGCTCCGTGGTGTAGGTTTCTTTGAAGAACTCTTGCCAGGATTTGACATGCTGTAGGACCTTGTCGACCTCCACCCTTATAGATTGAGGCTTGTAACATAGGTTGCGGCAGAAATCTGCTTCATATGCGTCCGCCACCTGTTTTAGATAGGAGGATGCGAGTAAGGATGAGCGTAAGGCATCCTTCGGCCCATATGCTTCCATACTCCACTCCCGCAGTCGTTTACTATTATCTTTCTTAGGTGATGGATATCTGCCCCGGTCATTTTCCCACGCCGCTAAAGCCACACGTGCCATAGCGAGCGCAGCAGCATCGCGGTGGTGCGGGTGCTCGCCGAGGTGATCGCCTATCCAATCCGCAATCTGGATTTGAAGCCTAGCCAGCGCCTGGGTCCTATTTGTTTTTTCTTTATTCATGTGTATATTTTCCAACGCCGCATCCGGCAGAGTTAATTTTCCAGATCAATGTAGGTCTCTTCAAGATCTTCAAGACGCTTCAAGAAGCTGTCTATGGCTCCCTGAGAGACGTCTTCGTCGTCGGCTGCGTCAAGAAGGCGATCATCACAGTGTCGCCGGAAATCACTGGCCGTCACCATAGAGCGGTTGTTGTCGCCCCAGCTGAACGGAGCGTTAACGCTAATTAAAGCCCAGAACCACATATCCCACTCACGCGGGACAATGGAGGTAGCTTCTATAAATTCACATGTTTCTAAGTTGTTCATAATAATAAGGCGAACAAGGCGGCGCAGACCAACCGACTGCCCGTTCCAAGTTCAATTTAGTGTTTATTTTAATGGTTGGTGGTGATGCGTAGTAGCCATCCATTTACGATGACAGCTCCGAATCAGAGACCACGACTTCCTCCTGCAGCATAGCAACCGTGTTTTTGAAGGCTCGCTCCAACAGCTCGGGTGATGCGACCGGGTCATAGACTTCTCCGTTGCGAGCCATCCCAGCCATGACGCAATCGGAGATGTATTCGATCACGTCCAGCAGGTTCACGTCTTCCGGCACACCGTCCGCTTTCGCGAGATGGTGGCGGTGGATTTTCCGGTGATTGTCCCACCATCCCGTTTCCTTAAAGCCTGTCACAAAGTCCTCATGGAACCAGTCGATGGCCGTTAACTTGTCGTAGTCATGCTCCCCGGCTGCTTCCGTGAGCTTGGCGATGAAGAACGCCATAGCCTTTACAACGTCACTGATATGAGTGCGGCTGGAGGTGAGGAGTGTTTCCTTGTCGGTGTTGGCGAAGTCGCAGGTCCGTGTGTCTGCGGTGGCGGATTTGGTTATTTGTATCATAGTTTTGTTTGGTTAAAGCTCAAAAAACCGACCGCTATTCGCAGCGGCGTTCCTTGTGCGAAAGCTCAGCGTTCGTCAGAGAAATTCCGCGCATTATTTCGTAGGCGACTTGGGGGAAGATTGCGTTACCGAGTCCTCGCAAGCGGTGTGATTGGTTGGGTACCCCATGAACCATTCTAGCCACTGCGGGTTCACTATCCCCGTAGCCATTTTCGCCAGCCCCCATCTCTGTAATTTCTTCTTGTTTCCCGACCCTCCACCGAGGACAGTCGCCCCCCTGTTGTCGTTACGCTCGCAGTAGGCCACAACCCAGTATCGGGATCGCTTGTGCCATGCCCCGACGCCGCAAGCTGGTATATCAAATGTTTGGCAGGAGAAGCCTTCCGCCTCCAAGTCAGAGATGATCTTGTCGAGTGCCATCGTTCGGATGTTAGGAGAGTTCTCGCCAATAACCCAAGCGGGTCTTGATTCTCGGATGACTCTAAGCATCTGAGGCCAGAGGTTGCGAGGGTCACTTGATCCGAGTTTTTTCCCTGCGACGGAGTATGGCTGGCACGGGAATCCTCCCGTGATGATGTCACATTCGACACCTCGCATTTTGCAGATGTCTCCGTGGTTTCGGACGGTTGGCCAGTTTGATTGAAGAGTTCGTATTGCATAAGGTTCTATTTCGCTGAATCCGATTGTTTTCCATCCGCACCATTTTGCAGCGAGTGCGAATCCGCCGATCCCACTGAATAAATCAAGATGACGAACAAGACGCTGCTGACCAATGGCTACCGCGAAGGAGTCATTGGCGAGGTCGGAGCTTTTGGGCGCGGTAGTCATGGCAGAGCTAGGCGTTCGCTGGGAGAATTGCGATTCCGAGGCGCAACATGGTTTCGATGTCGTCGGTAGTTGCCTCGACTGGTTCCCATCCCCACTTGGTTACGCCGTAGTAAGCATCCTCCCAGCCTTCATCGTCGCTGAGATCCCCCCGGTTTTTCAGCACCCAATCCTTGAAGGGGATTTCTGTCTCGTAGTCGTCGTCAGCGTAGCGCATAGACGGTTCATCTTCGGCGTCATCGTCGAACCAGTTGCCGTAACATTTTTCCTTGTCGATCCACGCGGCGACAGCCTCCTCGCTGGCGGCGATCAAATAGCATTCGGTCGATGTGTGGGAGTCTTTTGGTGCCCCGTGAAGCACAATGACGCGGAACAGCGAACAAGACGTGGAACGCCAATCCCCCTTTTCGGGAGAGGTCGCAGTTTCGGGTGATTCGGTAGTCGTTTCTGTTTTCATAGTTTTTCGTCGGGGGATGGGTTCACTCATGCGTTCTAAATTAAAGGCCGTAGGTATGGCAGCCGCTTCAAAAGCTTTATGATCTTGCGGCGGCGCTTAAATCGTCTTTCATTTTCGAGCATCCATTCCGACTTTTGCGGCATGTCGCCTTTGTATTTCACCTCTTTGCTGTATTTCATAGTCGTAGTGTTGTCGATTTAGAACCGCTAATAATTACCTAGGCTAATCTAGCCGTTGGTAAATTAACACCGTTAACAAAACGGCTTACATTTCTGCAAGTCTGACGTTTCTCCTGTGTTCGTTTAAGGTCTCGCTTTAGCGTGTCGCGACCGTAATTGTTTAAGTTAATTGCTGCGTTTAAGTCTCTGTCCTTCAACATACCGCACGAACATTCGTAGGTTCTCTGGTTTAAGGGCATTGACTTTACCGCGCCGCAATCAGAGCAAGTTTTGCTTGAAGGGAAGAACCTGTCTGCAAGGACAACTTCCACCCCGCGCCATTTGGCTTTATACTCAACCATCTGTCGAAACATCCCAAACCCTGCATCGGATATCGCACGAGCCAGGCAATGGTTTTTAACCATACCTTTGACGTTTAGATCCTCCAGCACTACGCGCTTGTAGGTTTTCGTTAGATAGTCTGATAGTTCGTGCAACACTGCTGCTCGTTGATTTGCCACCCTGTAATGTAGTAGGGCAATCGACGACTTGGCTTTTGCGCGTCGGTTGCTTCCACTCTGCTTACGTGACAACTTCTTCTGTTTTGTCTTTAATTTCTTTAAGGATCTTTTTAAAGGCTGACTAGCTGGGATTACCGCCCCATCGCTTAATACAGCAAGTTCTTTAATTCCCAGATCTACTCCAACAGATCCTGCTTGATTTAGAGGAGCAGACACATCTGCGGTCTCTACCATAAAAGAGGCGAAGTATTTACCTGCCCGCTTACTGATAGTAACCTGCTTAACGCCCCCATTAAATCTAATGCGTTGTCGCATTTTAATCCGGGTCTTTAGCTTTTCGATACGCAGTGTTCTCCCCGCTACAGTGAACTTACTAACTTCACGCATAGAGAATGAGTCATTCCTGTCTTTCCGCTTAAATGTAGGGAACCCCGGCTTCTGCCCCAACTTTACGCGCCTAAAGAAATGCTTAAAGGCGGCATCCAGGTCATCAATCGCGTTGCGGGTTACCCGGGATGACACCTCCGCATACCAATCAAACTGTGTTCGTATGGTCTCCATATAGTAGGCGTAAGCGTCCTTCTTACTCCACTTAACACCGTCTTCCTTGAAGCGTGCTAGGAGCTGGTTATAGCAATGCCTGCGGCTGCCACACGCCTGATCCATGTAGTCTGCCTGCGCTTGCGTGGGGCGTAGTTCTATTTTGTGGGCTGCGAACATTCTTCCTCCAGAGTGTTAAGTAGCTTCTTGTGCTTGTGGCTTCTTGAACCATACAGACGCGCGGAGAATACGGTGATGATCTCCAACACATCGGAGGCTAACTCTTCTTCAAAAGAAGGCTGCTCTCCTTTATGAATTATAACAATTTCTATGCCTTGGTGTTCACACATAGCGAATACCAGCTCGGCCCCGAAACGCAGGAGCCTGTCCTTGTGTGTTAATACAAGCCGCTTCATGCGTTTACGCAGGATCATTTCTAGCAAGCTATGTAGCCCGCGCTTTCGGTAGTTCATCCCTGAGCCTAGATCTTTTATTGTTTCACTTCTCCACCCCTTGGCGGCGCAGTAGGCCTCGAGAGATGCGTGCTGACGTTCTAGGTCATCTTTCTGAGAGTGAGAACTCACACGAGCATAACATATGGTAGGCAGCTCACTAGAGGAGCTGCCTACCAGCTCATTGTAATCGTAGTAGCGCGTACCCCCTCTAGTCTTACGCGCCGGAACTACTTCCCCGGAAGCATCCCACTTGCGCATTGTATCTACGGTGGTTCCCAACAGCTTAGCTGCATCCCCTATCTTTATTAATCTCTGCTCCATTTACAGACATTATGCTAGGTTTGCCTAAGTAGTCAAGCACTATTCTCTACCTCGCACTCGATACCCTGTTCTAGCTTGTCGTGCAGCTCGCCTCGGGTGGACGGTCTCACATAACTAGCGGGAGCTACCAACTCCTCATCGTTCGACTTCAGGTCACGGAGCGAACACTTCAGTTCGTCGCGGTAGTTTGACGCTTGACCGTATCGACCATACCCACAATAGGCGTTTGCCGGTTCTCCACGCATAAGAGCGTCAACTAATGACTGGGCGTCCTCAGTGACGTTTTGATACCGTCCTAATTCTTCGCGCCAAGCCCATTTACTTGCCAGTCGAACCAGTCGAGCTAGCCGACCCATTACCGAGCCTACATTTACATTTGTATCTTCTTTTTGCATATTATCCTTTTGGTTTGTTGTTAGATTTTGTAGCTGTACCGGGGTAGTGTTCTACAGCGGGTAGGTTGTTCGTAGCGGTATTTCACCGCGCTCTTTCCGCTCCCTGTCCTTTTCGTATGCCGTCAGGCAGAGCAACGCCCTTGCCATTCGAAGCGCATTCTACCTCTATGATTAGTTTGTTGCGGTAAGCCCTGAAGAAGCACTCAAGTGTAGGGCTGCGGTGTTGGTTTTCTAAGGATACACGACCGCTGAGTGCCTGTTCTTTGTACGTCTCCCAGTCTCCCGCCAGATACTCGTGAGGCTTGTCGCCGTAGCGAGCAATACAACAATCAGAGTCGAAGTAGAGGTCATACTCGCCCCACCTTCCCAGGAAGTTTGATAGCCGGCTTGGCAAGGTGTACCTGGGTGTCGGTTTCTCCCGGCCTTTCTGTGTATTAGTATTCACAGTGCTCTAAGTAATGATTCTCACAAAAAGTCTGCGCCTCTAAGGAGTTCTTGAACTTCCCTAGATCTTGTCGACCTTCGATACAGGCATGGAACGTTTTTCCGTTAAGATGTGGCCAGATGTAATAGCCAGTTTCACGACATCCCCTATCCGTCAGGACTTTCAAATAGCGGTGCGTTCCAGTCGAGCGCCGTCTCCAAAAAAGCGAACCAAGAACTTGATTCAATCCAGTATGCTGCTCATGCATGATTCACCTCCACGTTCGGAAAATATCTTTCTTCATAATCCCACCCCCTCATTGCTGTCGAGAGTTTCTTGTACGCCTTCCTCACCACATGTGGGCATTTCGAGTACGCCGCTGGGTTCGGGCAATTTTCCATCGTGATGATGAATAGTTTTACGGCTTCGCGCAGCCACCATAGGTCTTCTTTCGCTATGTCGATTTTCATTATAATTTGATTCCCGAACAAGGCGTCGCTTTGAACCGCCAGTCAGCGTCCTTGTTCAATTTTATTGTTTTATGGTTGGCGGTCAGATAACTCGGCGTTCTAAATTAAAGCCATTAGCTGAGCTCCGATTCCGTGATCTATGGTAGAGGCAATCAAGCCCGAGCCAGGCAATGCCTTTCGCTAGTTCCTCTCTCTCTGCGTGCTAGTGCTCATCGTTAGAAGGGAGGAAGTGACCGTAAGCCCTTTCCCATTTTTCCATTTCGTCACGAATGTTAATTTCGTCTTTTTCGGCTTCGTCGAGCAGTTCCCAGCAGTCGGCTAGTGCCGTTTGCATCGCCTCAATTTGTTTCAGACTGAACTTTAGCGAGCGCACCACAGGCCGCACGGCAAACGAGTCGAGAAGTTGCCCTTTCGATAGGCATTCTTCGAGTTCTTGTAGGTGAGATTGTATTGTAGCCATTATTTATAACCAGGCGATGTAGACAAATCCGAGTCGCTGGTAGTTGATTGATTAGGTGTTTTACTTATGGTTATTTCCGTTTGCGGATTGTCTGGTCTCAGTGTTCTTGGAAAGAATTTGTGCATCTATCAACTCTCGTAGAGCCGGGAAGTCGCTGCTCATCTGCGCGTTAAAACCGAAAAGCTCTCGGCCTCCCGTGTTTGTCGAGACTACCACCTCACAGTTATCTTGCAGCCAGTCTAAGCGTTGCGAGTCGGCTGCGTTCCTGACCGCCTCCGAAAGGGCCCGCGTGAGGCAGCGCTCCAGGGTGTGTTTATCGTAGTCCCTTAGAGCGTCGATCGCTCGCTGGATTAGCATAGCCTGTTCCAGCCTAGAACCAGCCGACATACTCAAATCCGAGTCGCGGCGTTTCTTTGGTGTTATTTTGTCTATATTTCCTAATCCCATATTGTTATACTCTGGTGTTATTGTCGGATTGAGTAGTCTGCGTGTTAGCCGGAGAAAGAGACATCTTGTAGCCGCCTACCAGGGCGCCTCCCGTAATATCTAACCCTAGCTCCCTGTCGTGGCAGCGAGCCGCCATATCGAGGATTTCATCCGCCGGGATGGTTGGATCAGCCTCGATGATGATTTTCCGAGTCACCGGGAACTCGTACACGTTGCGCGTTTCCCCTGTCTTCCACGGGTGTGGGATTACTCGGACAAAGGCTAACAATTCGGGAGGCAGCAACCCCTCATCTCGCGGTGAGTTTGTATCTTCTTTTTGCATATTATCTTTGTGGTTTATTGAGATTTCATTGTTGCCGGCTCGTGTCCGCCGGTCTTTTTGTTCGCTAGGTAGTGACTTTCACAGGCTTCTCTCGCGGATTCTTCGGAGTCGAAAACCCCAAGGGAGATTTTCCCGCCTGACGTGACGTAGCATCGCCCCTGCCGTGATGTGTCGAGACGCTGGACGACTCCAATAAGCCCTCTCGCCATCGGGCCGCCTCCGATTATCCTTACGCGATCACCGACCCCAATAGATCCGGTCGGTTCCTCCTTACTCATCATCGACCCCCGTGTCCTCCGCATATTGCAGCTTAAGGATGATTTGGCAGTAGTGGATCGCCTTACGGATATCCTCCGCCCCATTCTTGTGTCGGTGACGAGATGCGTATTTGATCACGTTGCCCGAAAGGTAGTCAATGTCATTGATATCGATATCGATATACTCCACCACTTTGATCTTCATGTCTTTGTAGTGTGAGCCTCCTTCCTGGGTCTCCAGCGCTGATTTCTCGTGGCTCTCCTCGACGGGTCCCTGAACGCTATGAAGTTCCTTGAGGCAGGCGGACCGGAAATCCGAATAGTCAGGGGCGTGGAGCTTGAACTCTAAGGCTAGTAGGGATATCGCTTCCCAAAAGCCGAAACCAAGAGAAGTTTTGCTCCAGGTAAAAGTATCAATCGCCTGCTTTAGCGATGGGCGCACACTATACATATCGATTCCTTGTTTGCGGCATTCTTCCAGCGCGATATCTCGCACCGCTTCAGGTAATATTTGATGCCATTCTTCAATAGTTCTGTCTTCTGATTGTTTCATTTGCTATATATCTCCAAGCCATTATTCCGTGTAAGAATTTCGTTTACTTCATCGGCCAGCTTTTTTAGCGCGTCGTAGTTATAGGTATCGTCTCGAAACACGATACCGCCGACATTCTCCGGACCCTCTGAAAGAAGGAATCGAAGACATCCGTGGTGAATTGCTGGTATTACTCGATTCACACCAGTCTTGTTACAGACCTCCACTGCGCCCCTTGCTGCATCGGACACAGAACCAGTCGGTTTGCTCAATTCGTTTGTTTCTTGTATTTTCATAATTTATCTCCGATTGTTAGCTCTGTGGTGTGGAACTGCCCTTCGCCGATTAGCTGGAACAGGCGCGCATCATCCGCGCTTAAAGGTGTGGTACCGTCCCTCTCGATCAACCCTGTAAGAAGTAGATAAGCTTCCTGCCTGTCCGAGGCCGACCCTAGAAGCAACATAGAGTCGCTCTTGTGCGCGTCGTCGCAGGCGAATAGTAATGTGACTTTATCACTCATAGTAGCGCTGCATCATCCGTATCGTATAGGTCCTCGTCGGCTTCCGTGTCTGCTGTAACAACGCGCCCAACGTAATCAGGTAGATCCTGCATCATACCATCCAACTCCTCGCCGGCTTCTCGCGCACTATCATAGTGATTGTCCTTATAAGTGCCGCCGTCCTCCGATACTTTTACATCAGCCCACCCACGCAGTGATGGTATTTGAATTTTGAATTTCCCTGTTTTGCTGTCGTATTGAGTGGCGTAGGTAAACGCCACTGCGTATTGGAACTTCGCTTTATCTAGGGTAACTGGGAACTCACCACAAGTGTAGCGTGCCATAACTTTAGGAACGATCTCCCAATCGAATGGTGCGATCCATAGATCCAGGGTATTCTCCGACTTCTCCAGTTCACGCTCACACAGCGTCATGAATGCTGCAAGCTGCAACACGTGCGCCCGTAGCGAGACCGTTCCTCCGACTTTAGACAGCCACGTCTCGATAGTAACGTTGCGGCTGGCTTTATGTAGGCGGTTTTCCAGCACCCACTCCCAAATGCATAGGGCCGTTTCCGCGGTCTCTCTGGTGTATTTCTTTTTATTACTGCTCATGATATTGTTTTAATTACTTCGGGGTTCTCAGAAAGAAATTTCCTCAACCCACGTTCGGGTAGGATTGAGCTTACGGTTGATGATCGCGTTTGATGTAATTAGGTCATTCATTTTTCTCTTTCGTTTGTGGTTGGTGATAGTTTAAGCAGAGGCAAATACGACTTCGCCGTTGGAAAAAGAGCCAAGCTTTTTAAGCTGACCCCAGATTGATTCGATGCGATCCCCGATCAGGGTCCCGTTACGTTTAACCAGCGCTGAATCGTCTCGATCTTCCCGGGGAATGACTTGGATGGCCCACACCCCGCAGTATTCAGACAGGCATATATTTACCTGTTCATTCTGCAGGATGATTGCAGTCTCCTGGTAGGGGTAACATAACCAATCGTCCGCCTTCTCAAGTGAGGGGTAAAAGGTGGGCAAATACTCCTGTATATCCTCGACAAAGCAATCCCATTCGAACTCGTCATCGGGCTCCGGTTCAAAGGTGGTATACGTTACGCTCAGGGCGCTGCTCGATGTTTCTACTGATCTTCCCATAATATTTCTCTTTCTTTTTATTTTTGTCTCTACTATAAGACGTCCGTAATCGACGTCCATACGGTGTAGCGCCATCAGTATTGGCAGAGTGTGGGCTCCTTGCCCCATTGTTCCTGCACCTTGACAAAGATGTCGTCGATACTGACATCAAGCGTCTTCAGGTCGTGCCGGATTGCTACGGCGTAGCCGCACAGGTATCGGGCCTTCTCTGCGCCAACCTCCTGGAACACCGCAACAGCGTCCTCGGTGAGGTGCTGTGCGACGATCTCGTAGAAGGACATGTCCTTCTCCTCCTGCGTCAAGTCGTAGTATTCGTCATCCGGGTCGATGGTGGACCAGTCTCCGCTGTTTTCGTCGATGGAGTATAGCCCGACCTCGTGGGGGATGTCCTGAGCCAGGTGGGCTTTCAACTCCTCTTCCTTATAGTGTCGATCTTCGAAGATAATTTGTACGTCGAAGCGGGACATTGATTCGGCGAACTCCTTGAGGCTTTTGACCATGAAGTAGTTCGTTCGTGCAGTGCAGTAATAATTAGCCATAGTTAATCTTTCTTTGTGTTGATGTATTTTTTTAGCGCGTAGGCGAGTTGGTAACTGCCTCTTCCATTTCGGCGCATTTCTTGCAAACGTCCTCTTTCTGTCCGCTCGCCGCGACATTCAGCTGGCCTTCCTCGGTGTTATGAAAACAGCCCATAGCGAAGTCGATACGCCCCACAAGGGAAAGCTCTTCGTCTTCGTAGAATCTCGGAATGTTTCGTTCATCTAGTATCTTCATAGCACACCAATACTCTTCGGCGGCATGTTCCACTGGGTTCGCCACGTTTAGCGATAGTTTGTCTAGTCCTCGTTCAGTCCAATTTTTCATAACCAGTCAGTTGTCTAAATTCCTTCGTTCCTCAGTCATGAGACACTTCGATGTTCATCGGAGAAATATCTTTGCGTCGTCGCACGGGTGACCTTCCTGCTTGGCGATTTCTTCCACGAGATTTTGCAGGGCGAGCAGCGGGGATTTGCCGAATCCACCAACTCCTTCGATGAAGTTT